>Ga0208694_1001799_pt1 | contig 24696 bp, 23 predicted proteins | sample AD_UKC078_MetaG_FD_184442 | JGI IMG/M metagenome (GOLD analysis project Ga0208694, IMG submission 184442) | Active sludge microbial communities of municipal wastewater-treating anaerobic digesters from USA - AD_UKC078_MetaG (SPAdes) (version 2) | ecosystem: Engineered > Bioreactor > Anaerobic >...
TGATCACGGTGACCGGCGTCTGCTTTCTGAATTTCCAGAAAGAGCTCAAAAGAATCGTCCAGGCGGATCAGGAAACGAGGATACAGGTGTTCTGGGACCTCTTGAGGAAGAAGGGATCGGAATTCCGGATCGAGAATGACAGGCTGATGGTCGGCGATTACGTCATCAGCAACAACCATGAGCTGCCCGATAAGGTCCAGGAGCTCTGCGGCGGAACCGCAACCATATTCATGCGCGACGAGCGGGTCGCCACCAACGTGAGGAAGGGAGACGGCACCAGGGCCGTGGGCACGACCCTGGATGGGGTGGCCTATGACGCCGTATTCGGCGGACACCGTTCGTACCGGGGAGAGGCGGATATTCTGGGCGTTCCCTATTTCACGGCGTACGATCCCATCAGAGACCGCAACGGCGCTATCATCGGGGTGCTCTACACAGGCATCGCGCGAAGCGAGTTTTTCCAGAGATACGACAGGCTGAAAACCCAAGTCGCCCTCATTGCCCTGCTGTTTGTGGCCGTGATCTGCGGGCTCCTGAACATGATCATATCCCGGATGATCACCCGCCCGCTCACCCGGGTCGCAGGCACGATCAAGGGCATGGAATACGATCTCACCAGGAGACTCCGGCTAACCGGCAAAGATGAGATCGGAAGCATTGCCCGCTGGTTCAATACCTTTGTGGGCAGCATGGATCAGATCATTTCCCGGGCCAAGAGTATCACCAGGAACGTGGATCACGCGACGCAGGAGGTGGCCGAGGGCGGTCAGGGCCTGTCTCAGGCGACCCAGGAGCAGGCAGCGGCCATTGAGCAGGTGGCGGCTACTATCGAGGAAATGACCGCCTCTATCAAAAACAACGCCTTGAACGCGGACAAGGGCCGGGAAATGGCACGGGTCATGGTGAACATGGCCAGCACGAGCGGCGATGCCTCCCAGCGGCTCATGGAGGCAATGGACGAGATATCTGTTGCCTCCCGAAGGGTCGGGGATATCATTGCGACCGTCAACGAGGTGGCGTTCCAGACCAATCTCCTTGCGCTCAATGCCGCTGTGGAAGCCGCCCGCGCCGGCGAGCACGGGAAAGGGTTTGCCGTGGTCGCCGAAGAGGTGAGGGCCCTTGCCCAGCGCTCCGCCGAGGCGGCCAGCGAGATCAAGGGCCTCATCGAAGACACGGTGCAGAAGGTCAATGCCGGGGATGAAATCGTCCGGAACTCGGTGGAGTCGCTCAACCAGATCATTGCCAATATCAATGATCTCTCCCGGAACATGGATGAAATCGCGGTGGCATCAGGCCAGCAGGCCACCGGAGTGGACGAGGTCAACCGTGCCCTCGCACAGATCGACAGCACTACCCAGCAGAACGCATCCATCGTGGAGGAGCTTGCAATGACCTCTGATGCCCTGCGCTCCGAAGCTGGACAGCTCGCCGATCTGGTCGAGCAGTTCCGGGTTTCCGATACGTCCGGGACCGATCCCTCAGGGCCGAGGCTTCCGGGCAAGGGGAGGTCCCTGGGTCCCGAAAGGGCCGGTTTTCCCGGCCGCGTCTCCCCCAAGCATGCGGAAATGCCGGGCGCGGATATGGACGGAGGTTTCGAGGAGTTCTAGGAAAAAAGACCCTCTGCTGGGGAATTTGTTCCATCCGGGACAGCTCCGGCAATGACCCGGCCGAAGAACCAGCAAGGCATGAAGGTGTGCATCCGAGAGGGAGCTGTCGCTGATCCGGTTTTCATCCCCGGCCACCCCCTCTGGAATGCATGGGGCCTCTTACGCCGACTTGCGCGAGAGCTTCTTGAGCCGGTTGATCCGCCGGCGGAGGATGCCCGCCCGCAACTTGTCCTGAACAGAGGTCTTCTCTTCGCGCAGCTCGCTGATCTTTTTTTTGATCTCCTGCTTGGTCAGCTCGGTTTTCGGCTCGGCCTTCTGCCTTGCGGCTGGAGGACCGACGGTGATGCCTCTGGCCTTTTTAATGAACGCCACGAGCTCGTCCTTCCTCATATCGCTGACAGCGACCTCGGTGTGTTCGTGGGGGATGGCCAGAGCGATCTCCTTGAGGTCCTTGACCGTCATCTTTTCAAGGGGCTTGCTCTCTTTGGCCGAATGGTCCTTATGCTCTACCGCCATGATTTCCTCCTTCATCATGTAAGTATCATCAAAAAAGACCTGCGCAACGGGCCTAGATCCTTCCATGGACTGACAGAAGGAATCGGGTCCGCACCGGGAATGACGTAATTGTATAGGAATACCATACCCCGGACAACTTAAAAAAAAGCTCAAGGGGTTTCCGGAGCAAAGGGAGTATGTTCCCGGTCATTGGAGGAAAAGAGGCTGCCCCATGAAGGGAGATCATTGGGTCTCGATCTCTATGGGTTCGTTGTGAAGATTATAGTCAAAGGCAAGGAAGACCTGGCGGGGCAGAAAGCTGTAGATGTGTGTCATGAACTGGCTCGCCTTTGCCAGGGAGGATTTCGGGACAAAGACGATATCGTACGACCTGAGCCGATAATCCTCGAAGGCAAGTCCGCCTTTGAGGGCCCTGCCCAGGTTCACCCGGCGGGCAACGGGCTGATGGTCGGGTCCCCGGCTGACGATGACCACCTCGGAAACGTCGGCATCGGGCTTGAAGCCGCCTGCCATGAACACGGCCTGGAGCGCATTCATCCGCTCCTTGAGATGAATGACCCGGGGAGAGTACACCTCTCCTCCCACATAGATCTTCTGGTCGTTGAAGGACCTGACGAACACCGTGATCATCACCTGATCGAGCAGGAGGGAGTATTTCTGGGTGAGGAGGGTATCCAGTTGGGACGGGGTGAAGCCCGCGGCCCTCACCTCATCGATCATCTGCAGCGATATCATGCCGTCCGGCCTGATGGTGACGGTCTCGTTCAGGTTGGGGTTATAGAAAAACTTGATTTCCAGGACATCGTACGGCTGGAGAATGTATTCGTCGACGATCCCTGTGTCAGGGAGAGGCACGGGCAGACGCGGGGTTGCCTGCTGATGAGAACACCCGGCGAGAATGAGCACAAAGGCACCAAACAGGAAGGCTGAAGCCCTGGCCTTGCCGGCGGCTGCCCGAGCAGACCGGTTATTCCTCGTAATCACGGATATCATTGCCCTTCCTCGACCCCCTTTTTTTACGTTCGGGGTTAGAGCATCGATCTCTCAGGCGGAGAAAACCTTGCCATGGCGTTTTCCCGGCACATGCCGCATCCACCCTTGCGGGTTACGGAATAGGCGGCTGCACAAGCAGGACCCCGCCTGATATCGCGTGCCCGGTAATCTCGACAGGAATCCGCTGCTCTTATATTCCATTACCATTATAAGTATGAAGGTGACTGGCGAAACTCAAGACAGACCACCCGGGTAAAGGGGAATACCGGCGCTGCTCAGGCCCGCGGCTTTTGATCCGGGGACGATCCATCAGCCGGAAGAGGGCCCCGGCCATGTTTTTCCCGAGAGCGACGCACTTATCCGGGTCGTGGGCATATCCGGCCTCCCCGGGTCGGGATCATATTCTGCAGGCCGGGGTCACATCACGATCATGAGCTGGATATCGCAGACGTTCGTGTTTGTGGGGCCGGTGATGAACAGGCCCCCTGCCTTCTTGAAAAAGTGGTACGAGTCGTTATTTTCCAGGTAGGCCCCTGGATTCAGACCGAGCCGCGCTGCCTCGTGCGGGAGGCCGGGCCCGATGAGCGCACCTGCCGCATCGGTGGGTCCGTCTGTTCCGTCGGTGCCTGCACTGAGAAAGTAGATGCCTTCCAGGCCGGTCTGATTCCCGGAAAACTCGTTGAGAAAGGACAGGGCCATTTCCTGATTCCGTCCGCCTTTCCCGGGGCCTCTGATGGTCACCGTGGTTTCCCCTCCGGCCAGGATGAGCGCCGGTTTTGCGAAATCAGCCGTGCCGCGGCGGATGTCGCGGGCCATGGCGGCGAAGAATTTCGCCGCCTCCCGCGCCTCGCCGGTGAGCGTCGAGGTCAGGAGAACAGCCCGGTAGCCCAGGCTCGCGCCGTGGTCCCGGGCCGCGCTGCACGCGGCCAAGTTGTTTCCGAGCAGGACGTTGAGCACCCGGCCGAACACGGGATCGCCCTGCTTGGGTGTGTCCGGGATTTCCCCCTTCTTCCCTGATTCGAGATAACCCACCACGGACTTGGGAAGCCTGTCCCGGATATGATACCTGTTCACGATGTCGAGCGCCTGGGCATAGGTGGTGTCATCAGGGACCGCTATCCCTGATGCGATGGTATCGAGGCGGTCGCCCACGACATCGGAGAGGATGAGGTTGATCATCCGGGCCGGGAAGGCGGTCCGGGCGAAGCGGCCGCCCTTCACCCGCGACAGGTGCTTGCGGATGCTGTTGATCTCGCCGATGTCCGCCCCGGATTCCAGGAGCACTTTCGTGGCAGCCTGTTTGTCCTCAAGGCTTATGCCCTTGGATGGAAGACTGAACAGGGCTGATCCGCCCCCTGAAACGAGAGTGATGATCAATGATTTCTCATCCGCACCTGACGCGAGGTCGAACAGGATTTTGGCCCCGGCCACACTGTTTCCATCCGGTATGGGATGGCCCGCCTGCATGACCCGTATGCGTTTCAGCGGCTCGGTGTAGCCGTATTTCGTGACCACCGCTCCCCGGGAGATCCTCTCTCCCAGGATTTCTTCCATTGCCAGGCCCATCTTCGAGGATGCCTTGCCGATGCCCAGGACCATGATGTCGCGGTAGGAACTCAAGTCCTCCCGGGCTGTCCCGGCCCCGTGGGATATGACAAGGGTGTCGTTTTCCACGGATATGGAGCGTATGATCATCTCGTAGGGATCGACACGCCTGATCGCGTGAGAAAAGATCGATCGTATGTCGTTTTCCGGGTTCATCATCCTCCCCTGGCCTCTATAAGGAGTGTATCATGGGGTCGCAGAGCATCTTTTCAAAGGCGAAACACTCAAAGCAGCATGTCCTTTATGTATGATATATCCGCCCTGCGGCTCAAGGCGTTTTTGCATGATTTCTGATAACCAGTAGAAATAATACGGAGAAATATGCTGTTTTCGAAATATTTCCTTTTTGTTATGGTGGCAGCTCAGGGCCGGTGCCCATGGGAGGCTTTTGCCGGCGGAAGGAAAGACAGCTTGTGAAAAAAGACATACCGTCCGTCAAGCGCACGGATGAAGCAAGGGTGAGAGCAAACGGGCTGGACGTGGTCTACGACACCTTCGGGGATGAGTCCGATCCGCCCCTGCTGCTCATCATGGGCTTGAGCACCCAGATGATCGTGTGGGAAGACGAGTTTTGCCAAAGGCTTGCCGGCAGAGGATTCTTTGTTGTCCGCTTTGACAACCGGGACGCGGGGAGGTCCTCCCGCTTCGACCCGCCCGGCGTGCAGGGGCTGCGCAATGTTTTTCACGGCGGGCAGGCAGGGCTTGCCTATACACTCGACGACATGTCGGATGACACCCTCGGGCTCATGGACGCCCTGGGCATCGCCTCCGCACACATGGTCGGGGCCTCGATGGGCGGAATGATCGCGCAGATCCTGGCCCTGGGCAATCCCCGGCGCGTGCTGAGTCTCACGCTCATCATGTCCTCCTCGGGCAATCCCTTCCTTCCCCCTCCCAGACCTAAGGCCATGAGCATTCTCTTCAAACCTTTTCCGACCCGTCGTGAGCCCTATATCGAGTATTTCCTCGAGACGTGGCGGGTGCTCAACGGCGGGGAGATACCCATAGACAGAGACCGGATGCGCAGGCTGGCCGAATGTTCGTTCGAGCGTGGCGTGTCTCCGGGGGGAAGCGCCCGCCAGCTCGCAGCCATATTCGCCTCAGGGAACAGGAAGAGCTCGCTCGCCGCGCTTAAAGTACCCACGCTGGTCGTGCACGGTGACGCAGACCCCCTTCTGCCCGTCGAGTGCGGGATCGACCTTGCCGAGAGCATTCCCGGCTCGCGCCTCAAGATCATCAAGGGCATGGGACACTGGCTTGGGCCCGCGGTCTGGAACGAGGTCATCGAGGCCATGGACCGGCATATCCGCTGCAGCCGGTAGACTCGCTGCATGCGCGCTTTTTTTAGCGTTCTTGATTCCCGGCGCTTTTTCCCTTATCAGATACAGGGAAAACCATGTGAGCAAGTAGAGGTAATTTGTATGGGAAAGATTCGCAGCACACTCGACATCGTTATGGAACGGACCCGGGACATGAGCATGTCCCGGGAAGACAGAGACAGGCTCCGGGAAAAAGAGCTGTCCGACACGGCAAGGGCCTGGGTGCAGAAGTATCTCGGCAACAGGATGACATGGGAAGATATCAGCACCCGGCTTGATTCCGCAGGGCAGGACAGGCCCCTGCTTTCTACCCTGCTGAAGGACGAACTTGCCTCGGACATCCGTCCGGGCAATGACAACGAACGACCCATCCAGGCCCTCGGAAGGCTTTGCGGGGTGGACCGGGACCGGATCATGACGATCATCGGCAGCCATGAGCAGGAGTTGAACAACCGGATGACCCGGCACCTGGAGCTTCTTAAGACCCGGCTTGAAGACGAGGGGATCAGGGGGACGGCTGTCATCCCCAACGCGGCACAGGACCCTTCCTGGCAGGATGTTGTCCGCGAGGCCCGGGAACGCCTGACCGCCGAGCTTCGCGCACTCTCATAGAGAACGGAACCAGTAGTCCCGGATGACCCTGAAGTTTTCCCGGACAGCCTCTTTTCCGGCAATGACGCTTCCGTGGCCGCTCAGGAGGTATTCGATGTCAAGACCCATGATCTTCTCAATGCTTTCCTTGAGCTGGTCCCCGCTTCCGCCGGGCAGGTCTGTCCGGCCGACTCCCTGCGGAAATACCAGATCGCCCGAGAAGAGCACCTTTTTCGCCGGCCAGTACAGGCACACAGACCCCGGAGTATGGCCCGGCGTCTCGAAGACGGTGAAGTGATCGCTGCCCACTTCCAGCCCCCCCTCCTGGAGGAAAAAGTCCGGCTGCAGGTGCCGGTAGCGGCCCCCGGTGAGCTCGATCATGTAGTCGTACTCGGTACGGCTCATGGCGAACCGGGAGGTGTCCTTCAGAAAGGCGGCCGCCTCCACATGATCGGGATGGCCGTGAGTGGCCAGCACGAGATCAATGTCCGGCAGGGACAACCGGAGGGCATCCAAGCCCCGCTGGACATTGGCGAAAAGGTGCGCGTGCCCCGGGTCGATGAGGATTTTTTTCCATGCATCAATGAGGTAGGTGTTGCAGTTGTTCTGTGAGTAATCGTCCCAGATGAATCCGTACAGACCTTCAAAAATTTGTATCAGCATGTCTTCGTTCCTTCTTGCTTTTATCGATGGTACGGACCTTTGAAGGGCAGGCCCATCGAACCGGCCTCAAACCCGAGCGCTTTCAACGGGAATGTTGCCCGCCTTCAAAGTCCTTAAAGCAGCGAACCTTAAAAAAGATTCGAGCCTCCCGGCCGGACAAGGGACTGCGCTGCCCTGTTCTGTACAGACCGGCCGAACCAGAGGCCCTTGTAAAGATCCGGTGCTACCCTTCGCCTTTCAGGCCGATCTCTTGGGCTGCCTCTCTCATACCCATAATAGTGTCTTCCACAAGCGCTGACACCTCCATGTTCAGCATCTCGGCGCCTTTTGCGATAATCGACCGGTCCACGCCCGCGGCAAAGGCCGGCGATTTCCATTTCTTCATGACAGACTTGGTCGTGAGATCCATGACGCTCTTTGACGGCCGCACCAGGGCGCTCGCCGCCACGAGCCCGGTGAGCTCGTCGATCGCGTACAGGGTCTTCTCGAGCCTGCTTATGGGCTCCGCATCCGAGCATATGCCCCATCCGTGGGAGACCACGGCCCGGATGTAGTCCTCGGGCCATCCATGCTGCTCCAGTATCTCCCGGGTCTTGGTGCAGTGCTGGTCCGGATACTGCTCGTAATCGAGGTCGTGCACCAGCCCGATGACCCCCCACGTATCCTCGTCTTCGCCGGCCTTGCGGGCCAGGTAGCGCATCACGGCTTCCACCGCGTATGCGTGTTTCTGCAGCTGGTCTGTCTTGGTATGTGCAAGCAAAAGGCTGAGCGCGTCATCACGGCTCGGGACATATGCAGTCATGCGGTCCTCCTTGAGATTGTTTGATCTTGTAGTATGGTTTTTTTGTAAAGGCCGTGCAAGGGAAAATTTCCCGAGCATCCTTGCGGGCAAGGAGAGGGATCGATCGTGCTCCCAGCACGAGAGGTTTGTGGGTAATCGTATTCACGGGCACCATGCTGAATGCTCAAATACAGCATAGATGGGTAAACATATTCTCTGAAATGCCGGGGAAAAGAGAAAAGATTTACACTGATCGAGCGGGCTTCGGCCATGATAAACCCTTTTGAAAGAAATATAACTAATAGAAAATATTAAAATAAAATAGATAAGTTGCAATTGGCATGGCTCTTGAATAATTACAGTCTGTTTGGATGGTTCACCTGCTCGATAGGGTGCATCCATAAAAAAACCATACAAGGGGAAAAAGATGAGAGCACCAATTTTAGGGGTTACGGCTATCGTGGGTATCGTGGCCGTAACCCTATTTTTTATGCTGGCGCGGGAAAGCGAGGCGCGTATCACCCGTGCGGATGCTCCCTATCATCAATATAAACTGCAGTATTCGTACAACGGGAAGATCTGGCACGACCTGATCGTGATCGAAAACGGAGATATCTCCAAACACATCAAATATCTGCGGAAGGAAGACCGGTTGCCCTCGCTGCGGTACTGGTATTCCTATATCGATGACGAAGGGATACAGCGCTATCACAGCATCCCGCTCACCATAGACGGGAGACCGAGGCTTCAGGCGAACAGCGCGCCGGCAAAGGAAAAAAGGGGGTAGACCCCTTGATGTCCGGGCCAGGCCCCGTGAAACGGGTATGGGCGGAAACACAGGTATTTTTTAATATTTTATGAAGGTATTACCCTATTCCTCCTCAGGCCGCAACCTCCCCCTGCAACAGAGGTTGCGGCCTGCTCCCTCACCAGGTCTCTGCTTTCGGGTCAGCGAAGAAGACAAAGAGGGCGGTTCTTGTCTGCGCCAAGGGCGGGCTTGAACATGGCGTGGATATCCACCATGAGCCCGTTGCCCTGAGCTGATGCCCGTGGTACCTACGGGGATTTATCCAGGAATCCCGCATAATGACCAGCCGTTATCCTGGGAAGCTCCAGCATGGGTACATGGCCGCAGTCTTGGAGGACCACGGTTTCCAGCCGGGGGATGTGCTGTTGGTAGATGCTCACCGATGAGACATGGAGGACCCTGTCCTTATTGCCCCAGATGAGAAGAACCGGCATCTTCAGAGTTTTCAGATAAGGAACCACGTCCTTCCAGTTGCTATGGATATCATTCCACATCTTCTCGCTGAATGCGCTGCGCTCGATATATCGATCGGCCAGGGCATTGGCGATGGGCCAGGGAATGAAGGGCCTGTCGTGGAAGGCATATGCCATCAGGGTATCGAAATCCTCGCGCGATTTCGGAACGAGGGGATTCTCGCCGCGCTCGACAGCAAGCTGGAGGTCGCTCGGCTCAGGCGAGGCCGCGCCAGCCGGATCGATGAGGCACAGGCTTAAGACCTTGCCCGGATTGCCGGTGCTGTAGAGCACACTGACAAAGCCGCCCATGGAATTCCCGGCCAGGTGGAAACGGTCGAGGTTCAGTGCCTGGACCGCATCGGCGAAACCCTGGGTGAGATAATCGACGGTATGGGTCATATGTGCATCCCGGGTGGTTGATCCGTGCCCGGGCAGGTCGATGACAATGACCCGGTACTCCTTGGGCAGATGCCGGACAAACCTGACCCAGTTGTCCTTGTCAGCCCCGAAACCGTGCAATAGAACCACGGTTTCGCCAGGACCGTTCCGCTCGAGATAGGAAAAAGTGAGCCCGCCCGCCTGCACGGATTTTTCCCAGAGCTTCGAAAGCCGGCGCTCCATGGATATGGAGCAGTCGAACAGGGATTTCTGAAAGCCCGAGCACCCGCACAGCAGACAGATCGCGCCGATGAGAACGGCCGCAGGGAGATACCTTCGCGACATTGCAACCTCCTTTCCTTCATGACCAGGGTGTCCGTTACCATCCGTCTGATCTCGATCTCATCCTTGAGCCCCAGAATCTCCTGCCTGATACGGTCTTGATTCTGCTCCAAATACCCGTGCCTGCTCGTTTTCCCAGGACATAGACAGCAGGACCCTGGCAACGGCCAATGCCAGGAACCATGCATATTCCGGCTCGTACTGCAGAACGTATCTGGCGTAGAGGCGCCCGAATATTCCTGCAAAAACCTGCTTCTCTGCGCGGAAGAGGTCGTGGCTCGACGGAATAATCTGTTTGTTGTTCATGGCTTGCGGGCCTCTCTTGTATCGCTTCCGTATCGTGCCTCTAATGTAGACAAGACAGCTCGTCATGGCAACAGCATTTCGCAGGAGATCGCCCATATCGCGCCTGCCGCTCCTGACGTGCTCCTGAACAAAAAAGGGATTCCGCTGTCCGAATCGTATGATCGTTCCTATTATACATTATATGGAGTGCGCGCAGAACGGATGCACAGAGCAGAGAACGAGGACAGGAACGGCCATAGAATTATGAGCCCCAGGCAGGCCCTTAAAAAGAGGAACTGACAGAAATGCGAAAAGAAATCGAACATGTGCTCAGTTTTATCGGCAGCATATCGCCGGTGCAGCCTGAGAGAAAGCCGGAAGCGGGCCGCAACGAGACCCGGGAGGATGTCGAGCTCCTCGATGCATACTCCCGTGCCGTGATCTCTGTGGTCGATCACGTGGGGCCGGCAGTAGTGAGTGTTTCATCCGGAACCAGGTCTGAAAGTGCGGGCGCCCTCGAGCCCCAGGGTGGAGGGTCGGGCGTTCTCCTGACGCCTGACGGATACGCCCTGACCAATGACCACGTGGTCGGCAGGGTCCGGCACTTCCGGATCACTCTCACGGACGGCGCGAGCCTGAACGCGTCTCTGGTGGGCGCGGACCCGGCGACCGATCTGGCAGTGATCAGGGCCGAAGGGTCCAGCCTCCCGTACTCGAAGCTCGGAGATTCGTCCCAGCTCAAGGCAGGCCAGCTCGTGATAGCCATGGGCAATCCCTTCGGATTTCAGTCTACTGTGTCCACCGGGGTAGTGAGCGCACTGGGAAGGGCTTTGCGGAGCCGTGACGGAAGGCTCATCGAGAATATCATCCAGCATACCGCCCCCTTGAACCCGGGCAATTCCGGAGGACCTCTTCTGAACTCCGTGGGCCAGGTGGTAGGGATTAATACGGCTATCATTTTCATGGCCCAGGGCATAGGGTTCGCCATCCCGTCGAACACGGCCCGATGGGTGTTCTCACAGATTCTTACCCACGGGAGGGTGCGCAGGGCATACCTGGGGGTGGCCGGAAGAACAAGGCCCATAGGCCGCAAGATAGCCCGGTATCACGGCCTCGTTGGTGAGGACGCCGTGGAGATCATCTCTGTTGAGCCTGAGGGGCCTTCCAGGAGGGCGGGCCTGCACATAGGAGATGTCATCGTCTCGGTCAACGGGGTCAGGGTTGGGAGCATTGACGATCTCCACCGCTTTCTTTCCGACTGGCCAATCGGCGAGCCGGTCAGGCTGAGCATCCTCAGGCGCACGGATCTGGTTGATCTGAAGCTCATCCCTGCCGAGGCCCAGGCCGGGAGGTAGGGAGATATCCGTATCTTCTTCCTGTGCAGCGGGTTTGTTCCGCCTCCGGCACTCCGGTATAATTGGCTTTTACAGGACCCCCAAAGCTCCCTTAAAAGGTCGAACAGGGACAGGATGCATAAATGCACTTGAGATTCCTCCTGTATGTGATATAGCCCTCATTTGAAGAAGGGCGCATATGGAAGTTACAACTCTGTGCAGTCCGGATATGTATGCGTGGTGTATCCTCCCGGCCCTGATCTTTCTGGCGAGGATCATGGATGTGAGCCTGGGCACGATCCGGATCATCTTTGTCTCGAGAGACCTCAAATATTTTGCCCCGTTCGTCGGCTTTTTCGAGGTGCTCATCTGGCTCTTGGTCATACGCCAGATCATGCTCAGCGACGGGAACAATGCCGCCTGCATCATTGCATATGCGGCCGGCTTTGCCAGTGGGACCTTTGTCGGTATGTACCTCGAGAATCTCCTGTCGTTCGGCAGGGTGCTCATCCGGGTCATCACCCGCAAGGAGGCGGACGAGCTGATGGAATACCTGAGGTCTTCGGGCTACGGACTCACCTGCGTGGACGCCAACGGGGCGACCGGCCCGGTGAAGCTGGTGTTCTCCGTAGTGGAGCGCCACGATATCCCCAGAATCGTGGAGATCATCAAACGCTTCAATCCCAATGCGTTCTATACCATTGAGGATGTGAGGTTCGTGAGTGAGAATGTTCTGCCATTCCGGATCAAGGTGTCGAGAAACCCGCTCTCTGTCCTCTATCAGCGGAAAGCGGCCAAATAGCCCGCCCGGTGCTGCATGTTCTGGTTTCCCGCCGATCCGCTGATTCTTCCCCATCGGCATTCCGAAAAATACATCCGCCCACGCCTTTATCGAGACGCTGCAGTAAGGCCTTTATCGAGCTCATGGAAAACAACGGCGCAAGGAGAACGGCATGAGAAAACAGCATGAGGAAAATCATACCCCCGGGCACAGGAGACGGGGGCCCAGGCACTCAAGGAAAGGCGCAAAAGGCACGTCGCATGATGCATGGGCTGAAGCGATATGAGAAAAACGGTATGAAGGAAGAGGGTGCTCGAGAAAACATTGGCAAAGAGGCAAGGGGCGCTCGAGGATAAGATGAACCGAGAAACCGTGAGCACGGGATAAGTATCGAGGGAGGCACTATGAAGCTGGATCATCTCTTTTCAACCTTTTGTATCAAGGGTATGGAGCTGAAGAACCGGTCGGTCATGCCGGCCATGGGCACTGGTTACGCGAGCTCCGACGGCACGGTCACCGACCGGCTCCTGGCGTATCTCGCCAGGCGGGCCGCAGGCGGCACTGCCATGATCATCACCGAGGTCTGCGCTGTGGATACCCGAGGCAAGGGCTTCCCCAACGAGCTCGGCGCATGGGACGATCATCTTGTTCCCTCCCTGGCGCGTATCCCCGATGCACTGCACCCTTACGAGGCAAAGGCAGTGCTCCAGCTCCACCATGCAGGCAGAGAGACCTTTCCGATTGCGGCAGGAGGCACGCCCGAGGCCCCGTCGGCCATCCCCAGCGTGATCCTCGGTCAGCCCTGCGAGGAGATGAGCATGTCTCGCATAATCCAGGTGGTGGATGCCTTCGGAAAGGCGGCGGCCAGGGCAAAGAAGGCGGGTTTCGATGCCGTGGAGATCCACGGGGCCCACGGTTACCTGCTCACCCAGTTTCTCTCGCCCTTCTCGAACCAGCGCAGCGATGCGTACGGCGGGTCCGAGGAGAACCGGTCGCGCTTCGCGCTTGAGGTCGTCGAGGCGGTCCGTGGCGCGGTCGGCACGGATTATCCGGTAATCATCCGCATATCCGCCGACGAGCTGATCCGGGGCGGCTATGACCTGGAATTCATGAAACGCCTTTGCCCCTCTCTGGTCGCTGCCGGCGCGGACATGATCCATGTCTCCCTGGGCGTCTATTCCACGCCCGGGAACTTGAGCATCGCGTCCATGGACACAGACCCGGGGTTCAACCTCTTCCGGGCCCGGGCGATAAAAGAGGCAACCGGGGTCCCGGTCATCGGGGTGGGCCGTGTCGGGCCGGAGCTGGCAGACCAGGCCATTGCCAGGGGGGATGCGGATCTCATCGCCTTTGGCAGGCAGCATCTGTGCGACCCTGACTTCATGAACAAGCTCCAGCAGGGAAACGAAAAGGGTATTCGGTGGTGCGCTGCGTGCAACCAAGGCTGCATCGAGCGCCTGAGCTTTGAGATGAAGTCCGCGACCTGCACCTTCAACCCCTCGTGCGGTAGAGAGTTCAAGGAAGGACAAAGAGCAGGCGGTGCCATGCACGGCCCGGGGGCTCTCGCGACCGGGCAGGGCCACGTCGCGGGTGCCCCGGGAAACGGCAGGCGCGTGTGGATCATCGGTGCGGGACCCGCAGGTTTGTCTGCAGCCCTGGCCGCATCCGGAAAGGGTTGTGCCGTGGAGATCTTTGAAAAGGATGACGCGCCCGGAGGCCAGGTCAGGCCGGCAAGCAGGCCCCCGCACAAGGAGGCGTTTATGGACTGGGTGAACTGGGCCGTAAACCGGCTGGAAAAGCAAAAGGTTTCCATCCGCTTAAGTGAAGAGATAACCGGCTCCAGGCTTTTCGCCGACAGGCCGGATGCCGTGATCCTTGCAAGCGGGGCATTGCCTGTCGTGGCAGGCATACCCGGCATTGATTCGGCGCATGTCCACGATGCCCGGGATGTGCTCATGGGCAAGGTCGGGCTCAAAGATCCGGCCGTGATCCTGGGTGCCGGCTATGTGGGCATGGAGACCGCGGATTATCTCATCGAAAAGGGCATCCGGGTGGTGGTCCTGGAGATGCAGGCCATGCCTCCGGTGGGCAAGTTCACCGCTCATGGATACTGGCTCAATAAGCGGATCAGAAAGGGCGGCGGCAGGCTGATCTTCGGGGCCGAGGTCACGAACATAGGCCCCGATACGGTCTCTTTCGTGCGGAAGGACCAGGAGTGGCGCGAACCGGCCGCCATGGTGGTGACTGCCATGGGTGCGCGGTCAGAGAACGGCCTGGAGGCGGTTCTCAAGGACTTGAACATTCCCTGCCGTACGGTCGGAGATGCCGAAAGCCCGAGAAGGCTCCTGGAGGCGATTCACGAGGGGCACAAGGCAGGCCGCGAGATCTAGAATTCTTGTGATTGTGATGATCGCGGGTGCAGGCCGGGATATCCTTGGAGGCACTCCCGAACACGGTATGGCACTCGATGTTCCGCTGTGGTATGAAGGCTTTTCATAATTCACTTTCTCATGCCCGAAGGATGCGTCTGCGGCAAAGAGTGGACAGCAGGATACGACGGAATCTTTGTCATGATCCACCAGGAGTTGCAGGCACGGATGCAGAATTAAACGGATCAAAAGGGCTTCCGGCAAAAAGGTGGAAAGCGGTACATGGGCGATGCAGCACCAGTGACACAGGGAGAGAGGATCACCTGGCTGGGGGTGGTGGTAAACATCCTGCTGGTCGTGATGAAGTTCGCGGCAGGGGTGCTTGGCCACAGCCAGGCCCTTATCGCGGACGCAGTCCACTCGATTTCGGATTTGTTTACGGATTTCGTCGTTCTTCTGGGCCTGCGGTTCGGGAGAAAACCTCCTGATGAATCACACCACTTCGGCCATGGGAGGATCGAGACCGTAGCGTCCGCCGTGGTGGGGCTTGCCCTTGTTGCAGTGGCGGTATTCATCGGAGTCGGCGCGGCCCGGGACATCTACCATCACGCGGATCGTCAGCCCACCTGGATCGCAGCTGCGGCCGCGGCCATTTCCATCCTGGTCAAGGAAATCCTCTACCAGTACACCGTCAGGGTGGGCAGGCGCATACGCAGCCAGGCGGTGATCGCAAATGCCTGGCACCACCGCTCCGATGCCTTCTCGTCTGTGGCCGTGCTCATCGGGGTCACGGGCGCCCAGCTCGGGCCGGGATGGCATATTCTCGATGCCTATGCGGCCCTGCTCGTTTCCTTTTTCATTGTAAAGGTTGGCATCGGCGTGCTCTGGGGCGCTGTGCGGGAGTTCGCCGATACCGCCCCGGACCCTGAGGTGGTCGAAAACATCCGGGCGTGCATGGAGGGGGTCAAGGGAGTGGAGGGTGTCCACGACCTCAAGGTGAGATCCACCGGCGGTATCTACGAGGTGCTGGTGCACCTGGAGGTGAAGAAGACACTGACCATAGCCGAAGGCCACTTCATCATCAACCAGGCCAGGAAGAGCCTTCGCGGTGCAGTGAAGGACGTGGGCGAGATCACCGTACACCTCGATCCGGTGTGAGGGGCAGCCTTTGCCCGTATGCTATGAAACGGCCTTGCCTCCGGTTGTCCGGCAAGGGCGACCAGCGCGGCGCTCTCTGCTCTTTTTTCAGTGAAATACCCGTTCCTTACAAAACGCAAATCTCCCGGAACTCCACCCTGCCGGTGAGCGTCTGTTCGACCCGGCCGCGCATCTCCGGGGAGAAACGGATGCACACCCCGCAGTCTGAGCTGATATGCCGGGGCACAGGGATCACCTCATGCAGGATGTTCGCCTTTTTCAGGAATTTTTCGGCCAGCAGGGTCGAGCTCACCGAATCGAAGAGGATAACGCAGTTCATGGCAGAACGCCGCACGTTTTCTCCGGCAGTGAAATTATCCACAATGACCGTGTGATCTCGTTCGCCCCTTCAAGGGCCTTCTTGGTCAGCACCACCGGCTCAAGACAGGCCTTGCCGCGTGCATCCACTTCCTTTCTCATGTCTTGGCTCCTGTTTTTTTCCGCACGGCCAGGGCCGCGATCGCCTCCACGGTATATTCAATGTCTTCTGGAGTCGTGAAATATCCGGGGCTTAAACGGACAGTGCCCTCGGGAAAGGTGCCGATGGTCCGGTGGGCCGAGGGCGCGCAGTGCAGGCCGGGCCTTGTCATGATGCCGTAATCTTGGTCCAGGGCAAGGGCGAGCTCTGAAGGGCGCATGCCCTCCAGGATAAAGGACACCACCGCGGTCTGCCTCTCGGGATCGCAGGGACCGTATATTCTCACTCCGTCGATCGAACCGAGGCCGTCCAGCAGGCGCGCGGTAAGGTCCTTCTCATGGGCGCGGATCGCATCCATGCCTGTCCGCCCGATAAAGGCTATTCCGGCGCCGAGCCCGGCGATCCCGATCGTGTTGGGGGTCCCGGACTCGTACTTGTCCGGCAGGAAGTCCGGCTGCACCTCGAACTCGGACCTGCTGCCCGTGCCCCCGTACATCAACGGGTCGATCATCCGATCATAGCCCTGACCCAGAACAATCCCGCCGGTTCCCTGCGGCCCATACAGGCTTTTATGCCCGGTGAACGTCAGGAGCCCGATACTCATGGCCTCCATATCGATGGGGATCACGCCCGCGGTCTGGGCCGCGTCAACGCACAGGGGAATGTCCCGCTCGCGTGCGATGGACGCCACCTCCGCAAGGGGCATGATGGTGCCGGTCACATTGGATGCGTGAGTCATCACAATGAGCCGGGTGTCCGGCCTGATGAGGGATGCAATATCCCCGGGGTCGAGCTCGCCCGTTTTTGAACAGGGCGCGACGCTGAAGTCGGCCCCGCAGGCCTTTACCGCGTTCAGCGGCCGCATGACCGAGTTATGCTCCAGGGAGGTGGTGACGGCATGGCCCCCGTCTTTCAGAAGGCCTAGGATCACGGTATTGAGTGCCTCGGTGATGTTCTTGGTGAAGACGACCCCGAGCACGTTCGACACCCCGAAGAGCCCTGAGGCCGCCTCCCGCGTATCGATGAGAACCCTGCCCGCATCCACGGAGCGAGAGTGACCTGACCTCCCTGGATTGGCTCCGATGGAGCGGTCGAACTCCACCATGGCATGGATCGTGGAAGGGGGTTTGGGCCATGAGGTGGCTGCATTGTCGAGGTACACGGTTCTGTTCACTGGTTGGTATCTCTTTTATTCCGCTGGCTGAACAGCGTTTTTTAAGGGAATTGCCCTCATATTTCTCACTTGATAGGCAAAGACACATGAGAAGTCAAATGCGAAGAGTGAATACATCGGGCTTGAGTGATGCGGTCCGGGAATAAGCACCGGAAACAGCGGTTTTTAAAAGGACAGATCCTGACAGGCAGGAAACCACACTTTTTTACAGGCTGTGATGGATCAGGCATGGATCCTTGAGAAAGCGATAAGTTGGATCGGCAGGCCTGTCTAGTCTGCATCTGCTGCAGAGGGAGGAGGAAGGTTGCGTTCTTCCAGTTCGAAGATCACGCTCACGGACTTTTCATACAGTTTGTCGTGCAGGAGGACCTCGGCTGGAAATATCCGCTCCATGACGAGGGTATGGCTCAAGGGCTCGTATCCGTCTTTTGTCACCCAGAGGGTGTAGGGTGTCTGGCCCTGGTAACTGGAGTCTCGGATAACGTACCGGTTGCTGCCGTCCACTGGTGAGGCGATGATCTGCTTCTGCCCGGTAATGACCGGCGCAGCCTCCAGAAATACCGTGCAGGGCGTTGTCCCCTGGAATTCATGGTCCAGGTAGACTTCGGCCCCGCTGGGTTTCGATTCCACCAGCACGGCGAGTTTCAGGCGGCAGTATCCCCTGAAATCACACCAGGGAGACCAAGCCTCTTCATCAGCAGTAGCGCACCCGACTGTGGTGACGACTGCCAGAACAAAGAACAGCTCTTTTAGTTTCATGGTTTCTCTATCCTGTGTGCAGGGATATGATGAAAACCCGCATTCATGTGAGAACAGAAGATATGCGAGCATATCTTAGGATTTAGAGTAGGGGGAGAAGGGAGAAAATCAATATGCAAGAAGTATCGGGAGAAACCCCTGCCCAAGGGTTTCTCCCGAATGGGGTGAAGGTATTCCTGTTATTACTTTTTTCTAAGATTCAGAGGGATCTTTTTCGCGTTCTGCAAGCCACCGGGGGCAGTGGGTCTCGCACCACGCCTTTGAGCACCAGCCCGTGGTCATTGCCTGGAATGTGCCCGGGTTCCCGATGGTGCCCAAGTAGAGGTGCACCACGAAGAACGATCCGATCACAAGCGCACTGAGTGCATGGAGTGCATATGACCATCTTGCCACAGCAGTCGGGAATACGAGAGGATTCCATATCACCAGGCCCGACAGCACGATGAGTACGCCGAACACCACTACGAACCAGAAAAAGAGCTTCTGGCCTGCATTGTATTTATATACCGGCGGCAGGTTATTCGTTTTCCAGAGGTATCCGCCGCCCTGCGCGATCCATTTGGCGTCATCCGGTTCAAAGGCGCAGTCCTTTTTCCACATCATGAAGGCATAGATAAGAGTGAACGCAAAGACCACGCCCGAGAAGATGTGCATCCACTTGGTGGCGTACAAGCCGCCCAGGAGCGCAGGAATGAAGTCCCATGAACGGAACATGAGTCCCAGGCCCGTAAAGAGGCAGAACAGACAGCTCCCGGCGAGCAGCCAGTGAGCGATGCGCTCGATAGGGTCGGTTACCCGTACCATATTCAGGATTTTGCCCGACATATCACTCGTCTCCTTCCTTGTTCTCGTGGACCTCGTGCGGGCCCTTGATCAGGTAGTGAAGCGCTGCCATGCCTGCTACGGCACCCATTCCGATCAGAGTGAACGGCTTAAAGAGATTCTTCCACAGAATAACGGATGCCGGAATGCGTGGTTTGACGGGAAGCTTGTCGTATACGGCCGGGTCCTCGGACAGGATGTACATCACATGCGTGCCGCCCACGAACTTGTCGCCATACACGATCCCCTTGCCTTCCAGCTGGTCGAGCCGACCGTAGGCCTTGTCGATCATGGCCTCCCTTTCTCCCACGGTTATGGCGCCGGTGGGGCAGGAGAGTGCGCAGGCCGGCTGCTGGCCGTCTTTGAGCCGGTCATAGCACAGGTCGCATTTGTAGATCTTCTCGGTTTGTTGGTTGAACCGGGGAATGTCAAAGGGGCAGGCCGATATGCATGCCTTGCAGCCGATGCAGAGCTTCTGGTTGATCCCCACGGTGCCGTACTCGGTATGATACAATGCCCCGCTCGGGCAGACCTTGATGCATGCAGCTTCGGTGCAGTGCATGCATCCGTCCTTACGAAAGAGCCATTTGAAATCTCCGTTCTTGTCCACGTGTTCCTGGAAGCGGATCAGGGTCCAGGTATTCCATTGAAGATCCGGGGGGTTCTGATAGCTCCCGAAGTTTCTGGTTCTCATTGCAGGCATCTCGTTCCACTGCTTGCAGGCCACCTGGCAGCCGCGGCATGCGGTGCACTTGGTCGTATCGATCAATTTTATATATTCTGTCTTCTTCATTGCCTGCCTCCTATCGCCTGGTCACATTGACCATGAACGCCTTGTACTCGGGACAGAAGGTGTTGGCGTCTCCAACGGTCGGTGTGAGGAAGTTGGTGCTGTCGCTGCCGTCTTCCGGATAGAGCCAGCCGTAATTGAAGGGCAGCCCCACCTGGTGGACGGTCCTGCCTTCGATCGTAAACGGTTTGAAGCGCTTGGTGACCATGGCGATGCATGCCGCCTCGCCCCGGGCCGAGGATACCTTGACCTTTGAGCCGTTTGCGATCTCAAGCTCCCGGGCGAGCTCTTCGCTGATCTCTACGTAGAGTTCGGGCTGCATCTCAAGCAGCCACGCCTGCCAGCGGGTGAGCGCGCCAGAGCACCAGTGCTCGGTGCAGGAGTAGGTCGTGCACACATAGGGGAACTTATCGCTGGCGTTCGCCACCTGATCGAGGTCGCTTGAGAAGAGCTCGATGGTCGGGTTGATCAGCTGGCTCGACAGCGGGTTTTTGGCCAGCGGGCCTTCGAGCGGTTCGTAATGCTCGGGGAAGGGCCCTTCTGCCATGGCCGGGCCGAACAGCGATGCCACGCCGTCCACCTTCATGATGAAGGGATACTTGCCCTTCTCTTTGTCCGCCATGGGCGGCCACGGGCCGTCAGGAACATCGCCCACCCACTTGCCGTCCTTCCACTCCAGGATATTGCGCTTGGGGTTGTAGGGCTTGCCGTTGATGTCGCAGGATGCCCGGTTGTAGATGATCCTCCGGTTCACGGGCCATACAAACGACCAGTTGGGATACAGGCCCAGGCCGGTCGGGTCTTCCTTGCCGCGCCGGGCCATCTTGTTCTCTCCGTCCGCGCCAAAGCTGCCCGACATGATCCAGTTGCCGCACGAGGTGGTGCCGTCGCTCCTGAGCATGCCGAAGGTCGGTACTAAGCCGCCCTTGTTCATGATCTTTTTCGCACCGTTCTCCGTGACTTCGACATCGGCCTCCCAGTACCCGTTGATCTGTTTGGAGACCTTGAGCACGTCCATGTTGCCGTCGATGTCTTTGTAGTTCCACTTCAGGTTCAGGATGGGCTCTGCACTCGGGCCGCCTTCCTTTGCATAAAGGGCCTTGATCGCATCCATCATCCGGATCTGGATGTCGCCGCAGGATATGGCGTCTCCGGGGGGCGTGACGGCCTTATACTTCCACTGCACCCATCTGCCGCTGTTGCTCTGGCTGCCTTCCTTCTCCATGGTGGCCGCAGCCGGCAGCAGGAACACCTCGGTCTTGACCTGCTTGGGGTCGACGCCGGGGCCGAACCAGAAGGAAGCGGTCTCGTTGTCGAAGATGTTGGCGCACACGAGCCAGTCGAGCTTTTCGAGCGCCTTCCTGGTTTTTTTCGTGTTCGGAGAGCTCACCGCAGGGTCGGTCCCATAGGCGAACAGGCCCTTTATCGCGCCTTCGTACATCCGGTCGAAGAGGTGCAGCTGCGAATAGTGCTTCCCGTCTTCGAGCTTGGGCAGCCAGGAATAGCCGAAGCCGTTCTCAGGCGTCGCTGCATCGCCGTAGAGGGATTTGAGCCAGCTCACGAAGAAGTTGGGATAATTCTGATAGTAGTTCGCCGACTGCGGGTCGCTGCTCGTGGGCGTGTTCTTCGTGAGATACTGCTCCAGCGTCGCCAGTGAGGCGGTGGGCATTTTCAGATAGCCCGGCAGGTTGCCGTACAGGATGCAGTGATCCGTCGAGCCCTGCACGTTGGGCTCGCCCCTGAGCGCGTTGATTCCGCCGCCCGCGATGCCCATGTTGCCCAGGAGGAGCTGGATGATGGACATGGTCCGGATGTTCTGGCTCCCGGATGTGTGATGGGTCCATCCGAGCGCGTAGCACTCAGTCCCGGCCTTGTCCGGAGCTCCGGTGGCGCTGTACTCCTCATACACCTTCAGGAGATTCTCTTTCGAGACGCCGGTGATGCTCGAAACCTTATCCAGGGTGTAACGGGAATAGTGCTGTTTCAAGAGCTGGAACACGCACTGCGGATGTTTCAGGGTCGGGTCCTTGAGCGGGATGCCGTTGCCGTCCTTCTGGAATGTCCAGGTTTCCTTGTTGTACGAGCGCTTCTGTGCGTCATATCCCGAGAACAGACCGTCCTCGAAGGAGAAGTCCGGGTTCACGAGGAACGAGGCATTGGTATAGTTCACGACATAGTCGCGGAAGAACTTGTTGCCTTCGATGATGTATTTGATCATGCCTCCCAGGAAGGCGATGTCCGTGCCCGAGCGTATCGGGACATGGTAATCGCAGCGAGCCGATGTCCTGGTATAGCGGGGATCCACGTGGATGACGCGGGCGCCCGCATCTTTTGCCCGCATGATCCATTTGAACGCGAGAGGATGATGCTCTGCCGCGTTGCTGCCCATAATGAGGATAACATCACTGTTTTTCAGATCGATATAGTGGTTCGTCATCGAACCCCTGCCAAACGACTCTCCCAGAGCCGCTACGGAAGGGCTGTGTCAAACCCTTGCCTGGTGATCGATATACACCAGGCCCATCGCCCTCACTGACTGGCTGATAAGCCAGCATTCTTCATTGTCGATGTTGGAACTGCCCAAGTGCGCGATGGATTCGGTGCGGTTGACCAGCCTGCCTTGTGCGTTGGTGGTGACAAAGTCCTTGTCGCGCGTGTCCTTGACCAGGCGTGCGATTCGCGAGAAGGCCCAGTCCCAATCCTTCTCTTCCCATTTGTCGCTGTACGGTGCCCGGTACCGAACCTTTGTGAGGCGGTGCTTGTTGGCCTCGGTCAGGTCGAAGAAGCCGGCACCCTTGGCGCAGAGCGCGCCCTCGTTGATGGGATTCTCCGGATCTCCCTCGATGTTGAAGATCTTGCCCGTCAGGTTGTCCACACTGCAGATCAGGCCGCATCCGCATGAACAGTAGGCACAGATCGTGGTGTACTGCTTGGACGACTTGATCCGGTTCGATTTGCTCAACTCGGCGGCGTACGCATTCACCGGTTTGAAGTTCAAGCCCAGCGCCGACGACGCACCCACGGCACCGGACAGCTTCAGGAAGCCCCTTCGCGTCAGTTCCATGAAAAACCCTCCATTATGCGAATTGATATATATATATCGATTCGCATATTAAGATGTTCCAGGTGTTCTGTCAATGCAGAAATGGGAAAAAAACAAGGATGAAATCCATAAATTAGGTAATAAATACAGAAATCGAACGAGCATTTCACATTGCGGCGCATGCGTCCGCTCTTTTGGAGAAAATCGCTGGACTCACCTGTATCCGTACGAAAGATTACGAACAGGAGTTCCATGCACATGCAGCCATGGGAAGATAGCCTTTCCCCTGCATGATGACATCCAGGTGCACGAGGCTTAAGGCGGATATGTCCGCATCAAGGGGCACGAGGTCGCTGACCTTGTCCATGGTGATGAGATATCGTCCGCATTCCTCGCATACGAATGCAGACTCTCTGCTCTTGTCGTCTACGAAGAAATAGGTCATCGAGCTCTGTTTGTTGCGCCCGCACGAGGGACAGATCACTCTGCTGAAGACCCACTCATGAGCACACTGTGAGCAGTACAGGTGCCGGGTGCCGATCTTGTCGCGGATCTTGGCGATCATGGGGGCAGACCCGCAGATTGGGCAATAGCCCTTGTCCCAGGCGAAATCCTTGATAAGCGGGGCCAGGGTGCGGGCCGTTTTCTCGAAATACACCTTTGCAACCATCATGAGCGCGAGGCGCACAGCCTCTACGGAAACATCTTCATGCAATGCCCATGTTTCGATGAGTCCTCCCGCCTCTTCATGCGAAGAGACGAGGAGATCGGCAAACCCGATCTTCTTTTCCATGATGGCGGCCCTCAGCTTTTCCAGATCTGTCGAGAGTTTCTGGAATCCGGTTTCGAGCGGGGGCAGGATTGCCATGGCGATGAGCTCGCAGGCATGGGTGACAGGAGAAAACTCATTCTGCCGGAGCAGGGGCACGCCGTTCTTGAACTGGAGCTCGTCCATGGCCATGGTCCGGTGGTCTTTGAAATCAAGCGAGCCCATGAGGGACGCCTTTTCGAGGAGAAAGGGAGCGAATGCATGAATGATATCCCTGCTGTGGGGATGACTCTCTGACGCCTCCCCGATGATTTTTTCCAGACGTTCGATCTTCTCGTTTGTATCGAGCATATGATACCTCTCAACGGTAATTATACATGGCCTGCATGATACTTGTGTGTTTCCCCTTTTGTCGAGGTTCTCACACCAAGACACCCCAACGAGAAGGAAGGCGCCGGAGGAGGAAACCCGGCGCCTTGGTCTGTCAGATCTTTTCTATGGCCACGGCGCAGGCCTTGTACTCCGCAGTCAGTGTGGCCGGGTCGTATACCGGGTTTGTAAGCCAGTTTGCGCAGCCTTCCCGGAAATGGAAGGCCATCCACACCATGCCCGGAGGAACCTGCTCCGTGACCTTGGCCTTTACCTCGACCTGCCCGCGTCGCGATTTTACGCGTATGGTCTCGCCGTGCGCGATGTCCAGGGCTTCGGCGTCTGCGAGCGAGATGTCGGCTGTCTCCTCGGGCAGCAGGAAGTCCAGACCGGAGCGTCCGGTCTGTGTTCGTGTATGGTAGTGGTAGAGTCGTCTGCCTGTGGAGAGAACGAAGGGGTACTGGTGATCGGGGACTTCTGCGGGAGGGGTCCAGTCGACCGGGATGAACACGCCCAGGCCGCAGGTGA
>Ga0208694_1001807_pt1 | contig 24635 bp, 19 predicted proteins | sample AD_UKC078_MetaG_FD_184442 | JGI IMG/M metagenome (GOLD analysis project Ga0208694, IMG submission 184442) | Active sludge microbial communities of municipal wastewater-treating anaerobic digesters from USA - AD_UKC078_MetaG (SPAdes) (version 2) | ecosystem: Engineered > Bioreactor > Anaerobic >...
ATTTTATGTTCATAGCCAATCCCATATACGATACTGTTTTCAAATATATGATGAGTGATACTAAGGTTGCAAAGATTTTTTTATCAGCTATCATAGAAGAAAAGATTGTTGACTTAGATTTTGCTTCGACAGAGCGTGCTTTAAAACCTGGTGCTAAACGAAGTGATGTGAACAGAGAACTAGAAGAATTGGTTGTTTGTCGTTTCGATTTTGCTGCAAAAATAAAAACTGGCAGTGGAGAATATAAAACTGTAACCATAGAATTACAAAAAGCTAAATTTGCAACTGACATAATGCGTTTTAGACGATACTTGGGAGTTATGTACCAAGATCCAAACAACACTTCTGATAAAAAACGACTAAAAGCAAGGCAAATTTACTGTATATATTTATTAAATTATGATATAGGTTTGTCAAACAGTCCTGTAATAAAAGTTGATAATATTGTCAGCGACCAAGCAACAGGCGAGGAGTTAAGTAGTAAAAATGAATTTATTCAAAGTTTAAATCACAAATCGTGGATAGTTCAAATAAAACAATTAAAAGAAAATCGAAGAAATGATTTGGAAAACTTACTTAGCATATTCGACCAAGACAATATTACCAACGACAACCATATTTTGAATGTAAATTCTGAAAATTTTTCAGAAGAACACAAACATATTGTTCGTAAATTACAAGAGGCTTATGCTTCAAGTCAAGTACGAGATGAAATGATAATGGAAGACGACTACTTTAAAGAATTAGAAGTAAAAGATGAAAAAATAGCCGAAAAAGATAAAATTATTGAAGACAGCAAAAAAATAATAGCAGAAAAAGATAAGTCATTAGCTAAAAAAGACAAGACAATAGCTGAAAATGCCAAGACAATAGCTGAAAAAGACAAGTCATTAGCTGAAAAAGACAAGTCATTAGCTGAAAAAGATAAAGAAATAGCTGAATTAAAAAAACTTTTAAAACTAAAAACTAAAAACTAAAAACTCAACACTAAAAACTTTTCTTGTTTTTATAAAAAAATTTTTTTATTTTTGTAAAATTGCGAATTAACACCACTTTATGCTTTTACGCATTTTTGAGATTATGTGACGACTTAGAAAAAATTTATGAAGAAATTATATTTTACTTTAACTTTAATATTTGTATTTTTATTTTCTTTTTCCCAAAGTGGATTAAGGATAGCACAAAACTCTAATAACCAAAACGTTGGCAATAGATTAGAACTTGCCCAAGCTAACTCTGAAAATGAACTTGAAAACTCTATTAACAGACCCGAACTAAACCAATCGCCGTTTGATGCGGTTAAGGGGAAAAAAGAAGACGAGAGCAAACGTGATGCTTACTCAAGGCATTATATAAACGATGACGGTTCTTATACTGCAATTATTGGAGCAGGACCAATGCATTATTTTAATTTGAATAATGGAAGGTGGGAAGATATAAAACTCGAAATTGTTGCAACTACTGACCCCGACCACAAGTTCGCTAATATTACAAATGTGTTTGAATCTCATTTTGGTACTCACTTGCAAAATGGAATTATTAGCAAAACAGAAGACGGCAAATTAATTGAGTTTCTAAACCCACAAATGTACTGGGAAGTAAACGGACAAGCCGTGCAATTAAAAACTGCCGACAATGTTGCTGTAAGCGTAAATGAAGATAAAGCTGTGTATAAAAACATTTTTGGAGAAATATCTGCAGAATATACCATACTTACAGGAAAACGCGAACTAAACTATATTATACCAAGTTTACAAGCACTTGGAAATATACCAAACCAAGCCGAATATTTAGTTTTTGCCGAAGATATTGAACTACCCCAAAACTGGACTGCCACAATGGAAGAACGAGGCATTAGCATAAAAAACCAATTTGGCGAAAATATTTACTTATACGAAAACCCACACTCTACAGATGCAGAAAATAATATAGAACTTAGAGAAGAAAATACTATTTACGAAATACAAGAAAATGGAAATATTATTACTGTAAAAACAAAAGTAAAAGCAAACTGGATACTTAGCCAAGAAAGAATATTCCCTGTAAAAGTGTACCCAACGGTGAATGCTCTTGCAGATGCTGGGAAAAGTAATGTGGCACAAATGGTTATGTTGGATATTCTGGCACTTATAATAATTTTCACGGAACATTTTTACGTTCGCCATCAGTAAATTGCACTGGTAATGAAACTATTACCTTAACTATGGATTTATCAAATGCAGGAACTAATAGACAATATGATTATATTAGATTTTACATGTGGGCAGATAACGATTATAAATATGGAGCTAATGCTAATGGAACAGGATCAGATCAATTGCCGTTTGGCACAGGAAGAACTTGCGAAACCATTACAGTAGTGTTCGATATCTCTGCTATTGCAGATAAATCAAGTATTCTGTTTTATATTGCTCCTAGTTGTGGATATAATGATGGCGTTTCGTATTTTTATGAAATTAAAAATGTAAGTATATCAATTAATAATATTACCTATGATCCACCAACAGCTTGTATTACTACTTCTTCAGCTGAAACTCCTGTTTTCCATAATTTTGGTGGCTCTACTCAATTAAGTTTTAATTATAGTAAGCATAATAACGATAAACCTGTTTTCCGTTTAAGCCATTCTGGAGCTAATGCAACAAAATATGAAATACAAGTTAATACTAAATCTGATTTTACAGGCACTTCCTGGGCACAAACCTATACTGGCTCTTATGCAGGAAACACAGAAACTAATTTTGAATTTACTCAAGCTACAGGAAATTTAACATCTGGCACAACTTATTATGTTAGAGCAAGAATAGACCAAGGCTCTGGCTGGGGAATGTGGACAAATGAACTTTACTCTTTCACTTACGATACAAACATTACTATACCAGAATGGTTTAAAACCACTACACCACAATTTAACACAGACGATTTAGTGGGAACTATAAATCAAAGTGATGAGCTAAAACCTGAAGTTTCGGGTGGTGGTGGAACTTTAAATCCATTTATTAATCCTAGCTTTGAACAAACAGGAGGATGGAGTTCTAGTACAAATAGCCCAGATATTACTATTGAACGTGATAATTATTCAGGTAATTGGCAAAGTGAAGGAAATTATGCTCTTAGAATGTATCTTTATGGAGGATATTTGTTGTCAAGTGATTATGCATTTATTTCTCAAAAAGTTGACTTAACAGGAGTTGGAAAAATTATTTTTGATACTCAATCTTATTATGGTCCTCATGTTTACTCTGATATAACTAATGGAAGTACTTTAAAATTGAGAATAGGTAGTTCTTCAAGCTATAATGAAGGAACAGAACTTGAAAGTATTTACCATTGTGTAAATGGATCTTCCCCATGTACAAACGAAACTCTTAATGTAACAGGAATAGTACCTGAGAGTTTAAGAGCACCAAATAAATATGTAAAATTTGTTTGGTCAGGCTTTAGCTCTGGTTCTACTGGAGGATCCTTAATTTCTTTTTCTGTTGATAATATTAGAGCAGAAGCTCCTTCTACTTCTAATAGTATTATCACCACCAGGTCAATAATGGACGATAAATTCAAAAAAAGTAGTAGTTGAATACAAAAACGCCACAAATGCCAGAAAATCAACGAGAAAACTAAATGAAATATTAGAATTAGTACTAAATCAAGGGTAGAATGCAAATATTTTTTTAAAATTAAATTTGTCGCACTAATTTGGACAAGTCGGGAAAAATTCCAGCTTTTTTTGTTTAGCTTTTCTTTATGAACTGATATACCCCACTGAGATTGCGAGCAGAGTGAGCTTGCGAACTCTGCGAAGCAAACCCAAGCGAGCAAAGCGAGCAAATAATTCTTAATTATCGGGTGTTGAGCGAAGCCGAGACGGGTGTTGAGCGAAGTCGAAACACAATTCTTAATTCTTAGTTCATCTTCATAGTAAAAACTAAAAACTTTTTCAATTTTTAACTGAATCGCAGTTGTTTAGCAGACTTAATTCCCGTCAACTTCCCTTTATCAAATACTATTTTCCCATTTACAAAAGTAGTTTGAACAGAATGTTTAAAAGTTTCACCTTCTAAAGGCGACCACTTGCATTTATACAAAAGATTTTCTTTTTCTACTTTTGTTGGAATATTTGGATTAACCAAAACTAAATCAGCAAAATAGCCTTCTCGAACAAAGCCTCTATCAACAATTCCAAACAATTCAGCAGGATTATGGCACGTAAATTTTACAACTTCTTCTTTAGAAAAATATTTTTGTTCAGCAAGTTCTAACATTACCAAAAGAGTATGTTGAACCATAGGACCACCCGAAGGAGCTTTTGTGTAATCTTGCATTTTTTCTGATAATAAATGTGGAGCATGATCACTACCTACTACATCTATTTTGCCATCTTTCAAGGCTTGTATTAAGGCTAATCTATCTTTCTCAGTTTTTACCGCAGGATTCCATTTAATTTTATTTCCCAATCTTTCATAATCTTTGTCAGAGAACCAAAGATGATGAACGCAAACCTCAGCTGTTATATTTTTCTGAGAAAGAGGCTCATTGCTTAATAATTCTAGTTCTTTCTCGGTACTTAAATGAAAAATATGTAAGCGACCACCTGTTTTTTTAGCTATTTCAATTGCTTTAGACGATGATTTGTAACAAGCATCTTCCGAACGAATTTGAGAGTGAAATTTTGAAGGAATATTACTGCCATATTTTGCCTCAAACTTTTTAAGATTTGCATTAATTATTTCATTATCCTCACAATGAACTGCAACAATTGACTTTGTTGAACTCAAAATATTTTCTATAGCCTCATCGTCATCTACTAACAAATCGCCTGTTGAAGACCCCAAAAACATCTTTATTCCAGCAACTTCAGATTTATTTATATTCCATATTTCTTCAATATTATCATTTGTTGCTCCTAACATAAAGGAATAATTGATGTAAGAACTGTTTTTAGCTATATCAAATTTTTCTTGTAAAAGTTGATTTGTTATTGTTGCAGGATTAGTATTTGGCATTTCTATAAAAGAAGTTAATCCACCTGCAACAGCAGCTGCAGATTCAGAAGCAATATCGGCTTTTTGTGTTAAACCAGGCTCACGAAAATGCACTTGGTCATCAATAATCCCTGGCAACAACCACAAGCCTGTCGCATCGATAATTTTATCAGCATGGGGTAAATTTTCATTCTCAGAAAAAATCTTTTTTATCCTTTCGTCTTCAATAAGTAAACTAGCAATTTGTGAGTTATTTTCGTTGATTAATAAAGCATTTTTAATTAAAGTTGTCATAGCACATTATTAGAAATATCATTAAATTTTACACAAAAATACATTATTCATAATTATAAAAAGATTTTTACCGAAAATAATATGCACAAAAGTATTTTTCAAAAATTTTATTAAAATAATTATTAAAAAATATTAGTTTTGCAAAATTATGAATGTCTCGATAGAATTATTTGTATTAGTCATTTCAGTTCTCATTTTTATCAGTCTTTTGGTAGGCAAAATGGGAAGTCGGTTTGGCGTGCCTACCCTTCTCCTTTTTTTATTAATAGGCGTATTGTTTGGGTCAGACGGAGTTGGTCTTGAGTTTGATTCGCCAAAAATAGCCCAAGTTGTTGGAGTGGTTGCCCTTAACATTATTTTATTTTCGGGTGGAATGGATACCCGCATGTCTGAAATAAAACCAATTGCGGTACAAGGATTTATACTTGCTACTATTGGCGTAATGCTCACAGCTTTAATAACAGGAGTTTTTATATATTGGCTAACTAGCAATTTCTTTAATGCTGTAACATTCTCGTTATTAGAGTCTCTGTTGCTTGCCAGTGTGATGTCATCTACAGATTCTGCCTCCGTATTCTCTATACTACGTTCGCGAAATCTTGCACTAAAAGAAAATTTACGACCTTTATTAGAGTTTGAAAGCGGAAGTAACGACCCTATGGCGTATATGCTCACTATTGTACTTATTCAACTTATAAAATCTCCAGAAATAGACACTTGGGCAGCTGTGTTCATGTTTTTTAAACAATTAATTTTAGGTGGATTAGCAGGTTTCTTATTAGGGAAATATGTATTTGTTCGCATTATCAACAAAATTAACCTAGAAAACGATGCTCTTTATTCTGTTTTGCTTTTTACCCTAATGCTATTTTTATTTGGATTTACCACTTTTATTGATGGCAACGGTTATTTAGCTGTATATATTGGTGGTTTATTTGTTGGAAACAGTAGATTTGTACACAAACGTAGTTCGCTAAAATTCTTTGACGGAATGACTTGGTTAGTACAAATAGTGATGTTCCTTACATTAGGCTTGTTAGTTAATCCTTCTGAATTGCTACCAATAGCAGGTGTGGGAATTCTTGTTGGTTTATTTATGATTTTTGTTTCACGTCCAATAACAGTTTTTGCTTGCCTTCTACCATTTAGAAAAATGACAATAAGAGCAAAAAGCTATGTTTCTTGGGTAGGATTACGCGGTGCAGTACCTATTATATTTGCAACATATCCATGGGTAGCAGAAATATCACATGCAAAAACTATTTTCAACATTGTGTTTTTTATAACAATTATTTCGCTATTAGTACAAGGAACTTCAGTAAGCATAATGGCTAAATGGCTAAAAATATCAGAAGATGCTCCGCCTAAAAGAAAATTGAAAAAATTCGATGTAGAAATTGCTGACGAAATAAAATCTTTTATGAGCGAAATAACTATAAAAGAAGAATATTTAGCAAATGGTTCAAGATTAATGGATTTAAGCGTGCCAGACAATACGCTGATTGTTTTAGTAAAACGAGACGACCAGTATTTTGTTCCGCGAGGAAATACAGAACTTTTTGTTGGCGATTCAATTTTGGTAATTACTGACAACGAAGAAGCTTTGGAAATAACACATAAAGTTATGAAAGGTAAAACAAATAAAAAAGATAAACTACCTAAGCAATCCTAACCTACTACATTTCTTTTTATAATATTTAATAACTCATTACGATTAATTGGCTTAGCAATATAATCATCAAAACCTTGGTTAAGTAATTTTTGAGCATCTTCATTTTGAGTGTAAGCAGTGCAAGCTATTACTGGAATTTTATTATTTATTTTCTTTATTTCTAAAAGAGCATCACTACCACTCAAGCCTGGTAAATTTATATCCATCAAAATAACGTCTATTTTATCGTCAAAAGTTTTTACATGCTCTATAGCTTCGCTACCTGTTTGTGCTTCTAAAGTGTTTGCCCCTGCTTTGTTTAAAATAGTTTTTAATAATAAATAATTTATTCTATCATCTTCAGTAATTAAAATGTTTAATTCTGATAAATCATTGTCTAAATTTGATTCTGTATCCTTTGCATAATCTTTTTCCGAGCTTGCATAGTCAAGATAAAAACTAAACTCCGAACCATGTCGTAAACTAGAGTTTACAAAAATTTCTGTTCCAAGCATATCACAAAGTTCTTTAACAATTGATAAGCCAAGCCCACTGCCTTCAAATTTTTGATTGTCTGATTTTATTTGCGTAAATTTTTCAAAAATCATTTTATGATTAGTTGATTCTATACCAATACCTGTATCAGCTACAAAAATTTTAATTTTATTTTCTTCAATTCTATATCCAAGTTTAACATTTCCAAAACTTGTAAATTTTATAGCATTACTTATTAAGTTATTTAAAATCTGTATAAGTTTTTGCTTGTCTGTATAAAGTTTAATATCTTTTTGAGCTGGCTTTAAGACTACAAATTCAAGATTTTTTATTTCGGCTAAAGGTCTATAACAAATTGCCAATTCATCTATTAGGTCAGAAATATTAAAGTATTCTTTTTCAAGTTTAGTATTGCTTGATTCTAATTGATTGATTTCAATAAATTTATTAAAAATATTGGAAACTTGTTTTGATGAAGAATTTATTAGTTTGCTAAACTCTTCTTTTTCCTTATTGCTAACATCTTTACTGTTAAGCAATTCACTATATTTAACTAAGTTATTTACTAATGGATTAATTTCATCAATAATATTTGATATAAATATTGTTCTATTTACTTCTTTTTCTTCTATTCTTTCTGTTTCTTTTTTTAATTCATCTTCTATAATTTTTCTTTCAGTAATATCTCTTCCAACAGCAATAATTTCATTTATTGTATCATCAACAATTGCTTTACAACTCCAACCATACCAGCGCCAGCCTTTGTTAGTCAAAATTTTGTGCTCAACATATCCTGAATGTGGTAAATTTTTTAAAGAACTTACAAAATCCAGTATTCGTTCTTGGTCTTCTTTAAGAATAAATTCCATAAAGTTTCTATCAGCGAATTTATCGTTTTCATTTCTTGCAAATATCTTGTAAAAAGTTTTACTCAAATATGTAAAATTTCCATGTCTATTAAATTTAAGTATTACCTCATTCTGATTTTCTACTAAAAGTCTATATTTTTCTTCGCTATTTTTTAAATTTATTTCTGCTTCTTTTCTTTCAGTAATATCAAATATTACACCTTCGATATAGTGTTCTTTATTTCGCAAAACAAGTTTACCTTTTTCCCAAACATATTTTATTGCATTGTCTTTTGTAACTATTCTATATTCCAATAAAAAAGATTCTTGTTTTGCTATACTTTCACTAATTGTAGTCCAAACTTTTTCTTGGTCGTCAATATGTATTATATCAGAATAGCTTTTGTTTTTATTGTTTATAATATCAGCTATATCATATCCTGTCAAATTTTTAAACTCTTCGGATAAAAATTTCATAGACCATTGTCTGTCGAACAAACAACTATAAGCAACTCCTGGAATATTAGCTATTAATAAACTTAATTTTTCTTCGTTTTCAAGTAAGTTTTCTTCTATATATTTTAGGTGTGAAATATTTGTTACTATATGAATGGTTTTTTTTAACTTATTTGATTTGTCATAAATTGGAGTACAAGAAACTATATAAGTTTGATTATTAACTTCACATTCTACTGTTTTGGAATATGTTTCAACGGTTTTTCCTGGGCAAAATTCTGGAATAGAAGCAAAATTAGAAAATTTCTCACAGCATTTTTTACCAATAATTTCTTTTTTCGAGTTTACTCCAAAAAGTTTTATAGCTGCTTTATTTGCCTCTAAAACAATATTATCAGCCTCTAAAACAAAAATTGGATGTTCTAGCGTATCAAAAACAAGACCCCATTCAAAGTCATTTTTTTTATTTTCTGCAATATCTCTAATTTGTTGATTTTCGTTTTCCATTGATTAGTAATAATTAAAAGCAAAATTAATATTTTTTAATCATTATATAGTATTTATAAGAAATAAAATTCCAAAATTCATCCACATACAAAACACTAAAAACTCTTTAAATCCAAAATCGTAAATCCAAAAATTTCAATTCTTCATTCTTAATTAGTTTAATTCTTTCGACTTTTAACTTTCGACTTTTAACTGAATTGTTTTAACTTTTAACTGATTTTGTGCCTTTTGTGATTTAAAACTCAAAACTCACATAACTTTGTGGATAAAAAACGAAACTTTGTTATCACTCACAGGTTTTTTTTATAATTTTGCAAAAAAATATATATATGACAGAAAATACACCTGAAATTAATTTCAAGAAAAAAGATAGAACAACAAAAGTTTTAATAATTCTTATTACATTTATGATAATTGTAATTGGTATTTTAGGATTTTTACTTTACGACCTTTCGCAACAAAAACAAGAAATAATTATAAAAACAAATGAAATTGTTGTTGAAAAAGACCATTTGCGAGAACAATTAACAGATCTTTTAGATAATTATTCTCAGTTAAGTTCTTCTAACGATAGTTTAAATGCTGAGATTGAACGCGAAAGAGAACATATTGCAGAATTAATAAAAGAACTTGACGGCATCAAAAACTACAACTATAGTATTCAACAAAAATATGAAAAAGAGCTTGCTTCTTTAAGAAAAATTATGCGTGACTATGTTTACCAAATCGATAGCTTAGACCAACTAAATAAGCATTTAATGGCAGAAAACATAAATATAAAAGACCAACATTCACGAATAAAAAACGAAATGGATGAAGTTGTTGAAAAAAACGATGAATTAGAATTAATTATTTCTGGTGCTAGTGTGGTAAAAACATCTCATATAAGCATCAAATTTTTAAATAGAAGAGGAAAAGAAACAACAAAATCACGAAGAGTTGAAAGACTGCAAACTAATTTTACTTTAGTAGCTAACGATTTGGCTGAAAGTGGTCCTCGAAAAGTATATTTAAGAATTATTAGACCCAATGGATACACTTTTTCTAGCGGACAAACTTTCGACTTTGGTTCTAAAAAGCTAACATATACAGCTTATCGCGATATTGTTTACGAAAAGCAAAATCTTGATGTTGTTATATATTATGATGTAAACGAAACTTTGGAAATAGGAAAATATATAGTTGAATTATATATGGACGAAAATAAAATTGGAGAAAGTTTCTTTAATATTGAAAAATAAAGTTTATGTTAGCTAATGCTTATTTAAAATTTCTTGATATTAGCATGCCCATAATAGAAAGAAATTTTAATGATAGTTCTTTGATTTTAAGCATTATAGCATTTGTAGTTTTTTGTTTAATCATTACAATAAAACTAACTAATCAAAATTATTTACACAATTTAATTAAATCAACCCTCAGATTTGAAGATCTACAAAAAACAAAACAAAAGTCTAACTCTAGTGCATTGCTAAATATTGCAACTATTAGCATACCCATTTTAAACATCTCCGCCACAATTATGATGATTATAACTTATTTTAAAATTCCTGTATTTAATATAACAAATAGTTTTACACTCATTTTTATTATAATATTTGCTGTTGTATTTTACTTGTTTTTAACAAAAACAAATTTAATACTGATAGGTAATTTAACTAATATGATAACTTATGCTACAGATTGTACATTAATAAGATTTAATAATCTTAAAGTACTATCTTTGTTTTTATTACCTGTATTTTTATTATTCCCATTTGTTAATACAAAAATGCAGTCATACCTTGTTGTTGCAGCTATTTTGGTATTAGTAATAATTTTTTTAATAAAAATAATTTCGTTTTTTATATATTTATTTAAAATAAAATTTTTAAATCATTACTCAATTTTGTATTTTTGCACTTTGGAAATTTTACCTTTACTCATTGTTTGTAAACTAATAGGTATGTGGTAGTAACTTAATGATAACAGAAGAAGAATGAAGATAAAAAGCGTACTTATTTCTCAGCCTAAGCCTGAAACAGAAAAATCACCTTATTTTGATATTTCTAAAAAATATAATGTTAAAATTGATTTCCGTCCTTTTGTACAAGTAAAAGGAATTCCTGCAAAAGATGTCAGGCGTTCAAAAGTTGACTTGTGTTCACATACAGCTGTTATTTTTAATAGTAGAACTGCAATAGATCATTATTTTAGAGTTTTAAACGAACTAAAAATCAATATAAATGATGAGTGGAAATACTTTTGCTATTCAGAATCCATAGCACTTTACTTGCAAAAATATATTACTTATCGTAAACGAAAAATATTTTACGGAAATGGTAATTTTAATGATTTGATGGAAAGTATCAAAAAATTTCCTGACGAAAATTATATTGTACCACTTAGCGAAGTACACAAACCAGAAATTCCTATTAATTTAGATAAAGCTAATATTAAATATTCTAAAGCAATTTTATATAAAACTGTAAGTGCTGATTTATCTGATTTGGAAGATGTTAATTATGATATTTTAGTGTTTTTTAGCCCTGCTGGTGTAAGTTCTTTATTGCATAATTTTCCAGATTTTGAGCAAAACGGAACTTGCATAGGTGCATTTGGTGCTGCTACAGCAAAAGCTGTTAAAGATTTAAAATTAAGATTAGACCTTTGTGCTCCTACTCCAGAAAGCCCATCAATGACAGCTGCTTTAGAAGAATTTATAAAAACAAGAAACAAATAATAGTTGAGTATATGATTAGTAATGAGTAAACTCAAAAATAAATTTAAAAGAAAATCTTTTCTAAAATTAAAATCAGAAATACAAAGCCTTTTTAATAAAGGAGAAAAAATTAACACCTCAAGTTTTAGACTGTTTTATTATTTTGAACTTAATTCTCAACAATCAGATTTAAAATTATTTGTTTCTGCTCCAAAAAAATTATTAAAATCAGCAGTTAAAAGAAATATTGCCAAAAGAAGGTTTAAAGAGGCTTTTAGACTAAATTGTCATCATTTAAAAGAGATTTCTGAAAAGCACAAGATTAAAATTTTTGTGGGTATTATTCATAATAATCCAAGCTTAATTAAATATAATGAAATTGAAAAGAATTTAATCTTATCTTTACAAAAAATTTATACAGAAATATATGAAAAACTTGAACAAAATTCTTAAAACACTAAAAGCTAATGTAAGCTCAGTGCTTATTGTTTTAATGTTGGCTTTAAGTTCATTTACTTTTACAACCGACAAAGATTTAAACTTTGAAACAGTTAAAAATTTAGATATTTTTTATTCTCTATATAAAGAATTAAATCTTTATTATGTTGATCCTATTCAGCCAGGCGAACTTATTAAAACAGGTATTGATGCAATGCTTAAAAGTTTGGATCCATATACTGTTTATATTCCTGAATCAAAAATTGAAGATGTTAAGTTTATGACAACGGGTCAATATGGCGGTATTGGCTCTGTAATTAGAAAAAATGGCGATTATGTAGTAATTATTCAACCATATAAAGATTCACCTTCAGATAAAGCTGGTTTAATTCCTGGCGATATAATCTTAGAAATTAATGGGAAAGACATGAAGGGTGCAAGTTCTGAAGAAGTTTCTGAATTACTAAGAGGTGAGCCTAATACAAAAGTAAACCTTAAAATTAAACGTTTTGGCGAAGATAAAAATTTAGATTTTGAATTTAATAGAGAGCAAGTTAAGTTAAATTCTGTTCCTTACTACGGAATATTAGAAGATGGAATTGCTTATATTTCGTTAAGTGACTTCACAAATACTGCCTATAAAGAAGTTAAAGAAGCATATGACAGTTTAAGGACTGCTAATAATCTTAATGGAATTATCATTGATTTACGAAGCAATCCTGGTGGATTATTAATTGAAGCTGTGAAAATATGTAATATGTTTATTCCTAAAGGCGAAGTGATTGTTAGCACAAAAGGAAAAGTTGCTCAATGGGACAATGTGTATAAAGCAAGTGTTGAACCTATTGATAAAGATATTAAAATAGCAGTAATTGTAAATTCAAGTTCGGCTTCGGCTTCCGAAATTGTTGCTGGTGCTATGCAAGATTTAGACAGAGGTGTAGTCATAGGACAACGCACTTTCGGAAAAGGATTAGTGCAAACAACCAGAGAATTAAGTTATAATGGAGTTTTAAAAGTTACAACAGCAAAATATTATATCCCTAGCGGAAGATGTATTCAAGCAATAGATTATTCAAATAGAAACGAAGACGGAAGTGTTGGAAATATTCCAGATTCTTTAGCTACTGAATTTAAAACTAAAAATGGTCGTAAAGTCTATGATGGTGGTGGTGTAAAACCTGATATTGTAATTCAACCAGAATATTTAAGCAATATTGCTACTAGCTTGCTTATTAAGAACTTGATATTTGATTATTCTGTTTATTATAAATTTAAAAATCCCAAAATTGCTAGTGCCGAAAAATTTGAATTTTCTGATGCAGATTATAATGATTTTGTAAAATGGGTTCAAGACAAAGATTTTGACTATACAACAAGAAGTGAAGACCATTTGAATCAATTAATCGAAAGTGCTAAAACAGAAAAATATTACGATAATGTACAAGGCGAATTTGAAATACTAAGTCAAAAATTAGCCCACGATAAAAACAAAGATTTACAAGTGTTTAAAGACGAAATAAAAGAACTAATTTCACATGAAATTGTAAGTAAATATTACTACGAGACTGGCTCACTAATCTATGGTTTACATAAAGACCCTGAAATTAAAGAAGCCTTTAGAATCTTAAAAAATGAGGAGGAATATAAGGCTATTTTAACTCCATAAAAAAACTGTCTTAAAAATATCCAAACGCAGATTTCAATTGAATACTTCTAAGACAGTTCAATTATTTTGCTCTAAAACACGTTTAGAAATAGCTTGATAGTTTTTGCTTTTAAAAAAACTATTTCTTTTCTACTTCTTTTGTTACTTGTTGTTCTTTAACATGAGTTTTAGCACTAGGGCAGTCAGTAGTAGTTTTAATACCAGAACCTCCAGTGCTAGTCTTAACTCCTGCACAGCCAGCAGCTTTAGCACCAGGACAACCAGTATTAGCTTTAGGACAGCCTGTATGTTTTGCATCTTTGCTTTGTACATCTTTAGGTTTGTAAACACTTGCTTGATATTTTATTTCTCCTAAAGAAGCAATAAGTTTATCCACATCTGTTTTGTCGTTGCGATATTTTACAACCACCAAATCTGTCTCGTGATTTGCTTCAACAGCCGTTACACCTTTTGTATAAGACAACTGTTTTTTTACTTTTTCTGCACAATTTCCGCAATCCATTTTGCAGCTTAAAACTACTTCTGAGATTTTAGAATCTGTTTTTCCTGCTTTTTGAGCATTTTGTTCTTGAGCATTTACAACAGCTATAGCTAAGAACATCATTGTTAAAATTAAAATTGTTTTTTTCATACTTTTAAAATTTAATTTATTATTAAAATGTTTAATTATTTTCTTTTTTCTCTAATGCAAATCTTATTCCAATATGAAATTTACGCCCATGTATAGGTCCCCAAATCAACGATGAATCAAAATAATCTCCATATGGATTTATTGCATCAATAATAGGATTTTTTTGTACAAAGTTAAAAATATTTTCAACACCAAGATATATTTCCCAAAATTTAAAATATTTTGTTACTTGAACATTCATAATATAATATGAGGGAAATTCTGTTTCTAATCTGTAATCCACAGGATTTCCTTCTGTTGAAGGAATTCTGCCAGGTCCATTGAGTTGTGTCGTAAAATCAAACTGCCATTTTTCCAAAGGAGTTTTATATGACATGGTTAATAAGCCCTTAAATCTATTTGTTAATGGTGCTTCAAGTAATTTTCCTCCAATGGTTTGTTTCACATCATTATATCGAAAAGCAACTGTTGCATCTAAGCCTTTTAGTATGGTATAACTTGCTTCTATTTGATAAGTATTTGAATAAGATTTCCCGTCTAAATTATAAAATTTAACTTCGCGTATTGATTCAAAGTCTGCAATAATTTGATTTATAAATTGAGTTCTGTAAAACTCTGCATTTATTGTCATATCTCTATTCCCGATAGGAATATACCAAGTAATATTACTTCCAAAATTCCAAGCTTCTTCTAATTTTAAATCTGGAGCAATTATAAATTTTCGAGACGAAGCCAACAAATAATTATTTTCAGCCAATACATTTGCATAACGGTAACCTTTTCCAACAGAAGCGCGCCAAGACAAAGAGCCTGTAATATTATATTTTATATTCAATCTTGGTGTTATCAAAAGTCCTTCTTGATTATGGTAATCGGTACGTAAGCCAGCAATTAAATGCAAATTAAAAGGAAAATTCGCTGTGTATTGAAAATATCCTCCAGGAACTATTTCTTGATTTAACATTGTAGAATCTTTAAGCAGTTGATTCAAATTTTCGTATTTAAAACTTAATCCTGCATTGTATTTATGGTCTTCATTACCAGCAAAAGCCGATTGCCAAATAATGTTTAAATAAGCCGATTGTTGTGTTGCATCAAAATTTGTTTTGCCATAAATAGAATTTTGGTCGTGATAAGTAAAGCTACTTACCATAGCTAAACTCTTATAGTCTTTTTTCGGAAAAACATAACCCATTTTATAAAAACCTTGAAATCTTTTTGTTCCTAAAAATATTTTATAAGGATTTGTAATTTCATTATTTTTTAAAAATTTAGATGTTTGTCCGCTTTTTCTTACCTCATCAATATACTGAGCCCCAAATCTAATTGTCAAATACTCACCTAAATAATCCCAGCGATTAAACAAAATATTTTGCCTCATTTTGGGCATATCCATAAAGCCATCTTTATTATCATCAACTTCTAAAAAATCATTTTGCGAATGAGCAAAAATCATTGTTGACCATTTAGGATTTACAATAAATGATGCATCTATATTTGTTTCCGCTCTTGAAGATGAACTAAAAAATTGATTGAAAGAAAGAGCATCAGAAGTTTTGGGTTTTTTATATTCGATATTTATTTGTCCAGTAATTGCATCATAACCATTTATTACTGCCGAAGTTCCTTTTGAAACTTGAATAGACTCCATCCAAGGTCCGGGAATATAACCTAAAGCATAAGGTTGAGACAGTCCATATAAATTAGGAATATTTTCAGTCATCATTTGAACATATTTTCCTGCCAAGCCCAAAAGCCTTATTTGTTTTGCTCCTGTTGTTGCATCGCTATACGAAGCATCTACAGAAGCATTTGTTTCAAAACTTTCCGACAAATTACAACAAGCTGCCTTACACAATTCTGCACCAGAAATTGTTTGAACATTTCCCACTTCCATACGTGAATAATGAGTTCCTGACCTACGTTCACCAACAATAACCTCATCTAAAATTATATTGCTATTTAATAAAACTTCTAATTTTTGATTATTTTTTAAAACTTCTATTGTGTCTGTATTATAGCCAACAAAGCTAAAAATCAAATTATTACTTTCCTTAGGTTTTGGCAACTCAAATTTACCATAAATATCGCTTGTTGTACCGATATTTGTGTTTTCCCACCATATATTTACTCCAAACATTGGCTTTTTATCCGAGTTGTCGTAAACAATTCCTGTAACTTGTGCATTAAGTGTTAATACCAATAATGCATTAAAAATAATGCTAAATATTTTTTTCATATTTCATTCTGTTTTTATTTGATTAATACCAATTTTAAACTAATAAAATCGGAAAAATCATAATCTAAAAACAGAAATCAAGGCACAAACATCTTGCCCTACAGCTTGATATGTGAATAAAGAGGGGATTTTTAATAAAGTTTCAAAAAAACTATTAAATGAAAAATATTCCTTATTTATATCTATTGGAAATACTTGTAAATTAAAATTGTCAAGAAATTTTATTTGTGGAATTTTTACAAGTTCATATTCAAAAAACAATTTGTCAAAAGAATAGAAAAAAACTTTTGCATGCTCCAAGTGGTCGTCATCAGAGTTAGAACACAAGCAATTGGAATGAGAATGGTCGCAAGCATTACAATGTTTATGGTTATGTGAATATTCTCCAAATTCAAAAAATGTAATTTCGCTATGTTCCTCATTGCAAGTATTACATAAATATTGTTCAACAAAAAAACCATTTGTAGAAACAAACAAAATTAGTGTTGTAAATAGAATAAATATGTTCTTCAATAAGTTCATTTCATTGCAAAAATATATATTTAATTCAATTAAAACAAAAGATAATATTGTTTGTTGTTTTATAGAAATTTTATTTTTCTTTATTTTTTAATTCTAAAAGTCTCTTTAATTCAGCTATTTCTTTATCCTTTTCAGCCAATGACTTATCTTTTTCTGCCAGTGACTTATCTTTTTTAGCTATTGTTTTATCTTTTTCTGCTATTATTTTTTTGCTGTTTTCAATAATTTTATCTTTTTCTGCTATTTTTTCATCTTTTACTTCTAATTCTTTAAAGTAGTCGTCTTCCATTATCATTTCATCTCGTATTTCACTTGAAACATAAGCCTCCTGTAATTTGCGAACAATATGTTTGTGCTCTTCTGAAAAATTTTCAGAATTTACATTCAAAATATGGTTGTCGTTGGTAATATTGTCTTGGTCAAATATGCTAAGTAAATTTTCTAAATCATTTCTACGATTTTCTTTTAATTGTTTTATTTGAACTATCCACGATTTGTGATTTAAACTTTGAATAAATTCATTTTTATTACTTAGCTCCTCGCCTGTTGCTTGGTCGCTGACAATATTGTCAACTTTTATTACAGGACTGTTTGATAAACCTATATCATAATTTAATAAATAAATGCAGTAAATTTGCCTTGCTTTTAGTCGCTGTTTGTCAGAAGTATTGTCTGCATCTTGATACATAACTCCTAAATATCGTCTAAAACGCATTATATCAGTTGCAAATTTAGCTTTTTGTAATTCTATAGTTACAGTTTTATATTCTCCACTGCCTGTTTTTATCTTTGCAGCAAAATCAAAACGACAAACAACCAATTCTTCTAATTCTCTGTTTACATCACTTCGTTTAGCACCAGGTTTTAAAGAACGCTCTGTTGAAGCAAAATCTAAGTCAACAATCTTTTCTTCTATGATAGCTGATAAAAAAATCTTTGCAACCTTAGTATCACTCATCATATATTTGAAAACAGTATCGTATATGGGATTGGCTATGAACATAAAATTTATTTATTAATTTTCTATTATTACAAAATTAAAACTTTTCTAAGAAATAAGCAAATAAAAACAAAATAAGAAAAAATTTGTTGAATGATTTTTCACAACCAAAACCCTAAAATTATCTTTAGTCCAAAGTGATTAGCTTGTAATTTACTTCCATCGGTATAATTAAGGAATTTGCGACCATATTGCAGACCAAGGCATAAACCAAACTTATTTTTAAATGCAAAATTATAGCCTGGCTCAATAAATACTGCTTTATGGCTATGTTTATAAAAAACGTTTTTCAAATACAAGAATCCTGGTGAAATATAAAATCCTGTGGGAATATTATTTTCAAATTCGCCTCTGTGTATATATACTGGTAAACCTATTTCTCCACCCACACTAACTAAAGCTCCACCAGTAGTTCTAAAGCCATAATTTAACTTGGAAATAAGTCTTATGTCAACATTGTTTATTATTGGAATTTCTATTGTCAACGGAAGAACATTCATATCAAAAGCTCCAGAAGGATATTCTTTATTAAAATTTACAGAAGGATTTATTCCTAAAAACACGTGGTTTTGAGAAAACAAACAAAGTTGCGAGCAAAATAAAACTAAAATAAAAAATGTTTTTTTAATCATATCAATATCTAGAAAGGATAACCTATACCAAAATTCATTGTGAAATTTCTTAATCTAAAGTCTTTAAATGCCGAAAGCCATCTGTCGCCCTGTGCTAAACTTGGGTCGTGAATTGGAATTCCAAAATCAAATCTAATAACAAAAAACGAAAGATCGAGACGTGCTCCTAAACCTGTTCCTATAGCAATTTCGTTGTAAAATCTATATAAATTAAATAAAGCACCTGCACGGTTATCGTTTTTATCAACCGCCCAAATATTTCCTGCATCTAAAAACACTGCTCCATTTACAAGTGAAAATATTGGGAAACGATATTCGAGATTAAAAACAAATTTCATATCTCCAATTTGATCATAATTTCTATTTGGATTTGAATAAGTTCCAGGTCCTATAGATCTTACACGCCAAGCTCGTAAATCATTTGCTCCACCAACAAAATATTTTTTAATAAATGGTAGTCCTGAGGTAGCAGAATTTCCATAAGGTAAACCTACCCCAACAAATCCTCTGTAAACTAAACTGTGTTTTTCATCAAAAACTTGATAGTATCTATAGTCTAAATCTATTTTAACATATTGTGCAAATTCTAATCCCAAAAACTTGTATGAACCATCAACTGGTTCTATGTTTAAGCCTTTGTAAGCCAAGTAAGGCAAATTACCACTTGTTTCAAGATTTAACCAAAGGTATGAAAAATCGCGAGACTTGGTTAAACTTTGATTATTAAAAATAAAATTATAGCTAATAACTGAAAGTAGTTGGTCTTGATATGAATATTTTATATATAAATTTTCGATTTGTTTTTGAAATTCGGGATTGAAGTCTAAAATTTTAACAGAATATAACTCTATAGGATTTACCATATGAGTTATATAATTATTTTTGCCACCTTTCCACACATAACCAAAAGCGGATTTTGCAATATATCGAGTATAATCAGGACGTTGTTGATAGTTTAAAGACATTGTTATATGTGTTTTAGGAATATGGTTTTTCGAAAACTCATAATTATCCCAAAAAGGCACTAGTAGTCTAGGAATATGTACACCTAAGTCGAAACCATATTCTAAAGTGTTGAAAAATTTTAGCCTTTCTGTGTTTTCTTCCGCCTTTAAAGTTTGAAAAGAAAGCATAGCTTTAGCAGAAAACATTTGAGCTCTTTTTGCAATATTTTTATTATTATAAGTTATCGCTCCTCCCATACCAATATTTCCCGAAGTATTATTGCCTTCAAGCTCTAAAGAATAGTTTTGGCGTTTTAATGGTGTTAAATAAATATTTACATCTAAAAACTTTTCTTTTTGACTATCCAAAAACACATCTTCAGAAGCATTTAATTTTATATTTATTATCTTAAATTGCTTTAAGTTCGCAAGATGGCTATGTGTTTTCTCAACATTTACAATATTATATCTATCACCTAAATTTAAAAAACAAGACTGTAAAATTACTGATGGTTTTAATTGTAGTTTTTCTTTATAAAATAGATTTATTCCGTTTATATTTTGTTTGTTAAAAGAAGCCAAATATTGTTCCGTATTGTTTGCTGCTTGTTTTGGATCATAATCAGAATAAATGTTTATGTTTCTTATCGTTTGATAAATAAATCCTTCTGAATTATGAATATCATCTTCTGCAAATGATTTTCTCAATGAAATTTTTAAATCAACTTCATGCTCATTTTTAGTTGTATCAGCAAAAAAGTGGACATTGTTTATTGTAAAATAATAATATCCATTTGTTTTCATCATTCTCACTATTCTTTCTCGCTCAGATTGAAGAATATCTGTATTAAAATTTTTACCTACAGCAACTAAAGAATTGTCGCTATCTAAAGTTACGAGTTCCTTAACAAGTGGGTCTAAAATATCATATTCAATATTTTTTATTACCCAAGCTTCTCCTGTTTTTATATTGTATGTGGTGGAAATTTTCTTCTTTTTAACACTTTTTGTAAATTCTATTTCTGCATCATAATAAGATTGTGCTTTCAAATAAGAATACATATTAGCAATAGATTTTTCCGAAGCAAATTCATCATAAATCACAGGCTCTTCACCGAGATTAGAAAGCCAACGAGTAATATAAAATCTGTCTTTTGGTTTTTTACCTTTTGCTTTTCTTTTTGCATTTCTCTCATCGTCTTTTACTTTACGTTTTTCTTCTCTTAGCTTTTCTTTATCTTGATTTATACTATTATAAACCATCAAATAAAATCTAAAACCAAAAACTTTTTTGTTAGGTTTTTGTCGTAAGGAGCTTTCTAAATCTTCTTTATCAATATCAGAAGAACCTTCAATGTTAATTTTTGTACTAGCTAATAAATAATCTCCTTCAGCTACGTGTTTTGTTGACGAGCAGGAAAATGATAAAACAAGAATTATCAATACTAAAGAAGCCCAACAAAACCTTGAATTTATATTTAAAAAATCATTTTCCATTCTATGCAAATATAAAACAAAGTTTTTTACAAGTCAGAAAAATAATTGAATATAATTTTTACAATTAAATTTCTGCTATCATTTGTTTAAATATTTGTGTCATCTTTGACTCTGCTGCGGCTGCTACTTTTTGTACTTCTTCGTGAGTTACTTCAACAATTTTTCCAGGAACTCCCAAATCTGTAATTATCGACATTGCAAAACATGGTATTCCAAGATGGCGAGCGGTAATTACTTCTGGAGCTGTTGACATTCCGACTGTGTCAGAGCCTATTATTCTAAAATATTTATATTCTGATGGTGTTTCAAAAGTTGGACCCGTAGTTGCTGTATAAACTCCTTGGGTTACTTGTATTCCTAATTTTTGAGCTACTTGTTTAGCTTTTGCAATTAAATTTTTGTCATAAGCTTCGCTCATATCAGGGAATCTAGTTCCAAATTCTGGCTCATTTTTACCAATTAGTGGATTTGGCACTAAGCAGATATGGTCGGTAATTATCATTAAGTCGCCTATTTCAAAATCAGGATTTACTCCACCACTAGCATTTGATAAAAATAAGGTTTTTATACCTAAATATTTCATCACTCTAATAGGAAAAACCACTTGATCCATGTCGTATCCTTCGTAATAATGAAAACGACCTTGCATAGCAACAACATTTTTGCCACCTAATTTTCCAAATATTAATTTTCCACTATGCCCTTCAACTGTAGAAACAGGAAAGTTTGGTATTTTTTCATAACTCAAACTTGTTTGAATATCTATTTCTTTTACTAATCCGCCTAAGCCAGTTCCTAAAACTATACCTATTTCAGGCTCAACCTGAATATGCGTTTTTATATAACTTACAGTATCTTTTATTATTTCTAACATAACTAAAAATTTGATTATTAAATTGTTTAATATCTTCTTCGCTTCCCAATTGTTCCACTTTTATCGGGACGCAATATAACATTTTTTTTGCTTCTTCAGTAAAAAATTTATTTTCTTTAAGTTTTACTGCATCTTTTTCTGTTGTAACAATTAAACTAGGTTCTTTTGTATTTTTAAATTCTTTTTCAATTTTTATTATATCTCGCTTTTTAAAATTATGATGGTCGGGGAATTTAATGTGTGTTACACTTTTTGAATTTTCTTTAAAATAATTATATAAATTTGTATGTCTTGCAAGTCCTGAAAACAAAACCACATTATATTTTTTCAATTCAGAAATAGGTATAGTTTTTTTATTTTCGTTAAAAACTGATTTCAAATCTAAATAATTATATGTGGTAAAAAATAAATATTGATAAGGATAAACCTCAGATTCTTTAATCAAAATACGTTTTTCAATTGGTTTTAATTTATTTGGGCATTTTGTATAAACCACTATATGCGCTCTATGTGCAGAACTTCGAGGTTCTCTCAAATAACCTAAGGGCAACAAAAAGTCTTTATTAATAGGATGATTAAAATTATTAAGTAAAATTGATAAACCTGGTTTTACTTTTCTATGTTGAAATGCATCGTCTAAAATTATTAATTTTAAATCTGGGAATTTTGACATTAATTGTGAAATTCCCTTAACTCTATTTTCACAAACAGCAACAACCGCATTTGGAAATTTTTGTTTTATTTGTAAAGGCTCATCACCGCACAATAAATACGAATCGTCTGCTTCAACTAATCTAAAACCTCTAGTTTTTCGCTTATAACCACGACTTAAAACTGCTACCTGAAATTCGTCTTGTAACATTTCTATCAAAAACTCTGTGTGTGGTGTTTTTCCCGAACCACCAACAGAAATGTTCCCAACAGAAATTATTGGCATATCAAACTCATGTGATTTTAAAATTTTAGAATCGTATAAAAAGTTTCTAAACGTAACAATACTCCTATAAATCAACATTAAAGGAAACAAGCATACAATTTTCAATATTTTAATAAGTTCTTTCATGAGTTTGAAATGATAAAAATATAACATTAAAGTATAAAAACAAAATGTTAATATAATTTATTTGAAATTTTACAGCTAATTTAACAAATACGTTTTGATATTAATCTGTTTTGTCTTAACTTTGCACTACATAATAAAAAGAAAAAAAATAATTATGTTATTGTCAGATTATGTAAAAAAGATTCAAGAGTATTTTGAAAAGTACAGAAATGAAGAAGAAGCTGAGCCAATGTCAAAATACATGAGGTATAAATTCCCATTTATTGGTATTTCGGCTTCTAAACGAAATCAACTTTTTAAATTGTTTTTTAATACTTTTCCCATTCCAGCTTATGACGAAACAAAAGCTATTGTTAGAGAGCTTTTTAACTTGCCAGAAAGGGAATATCACTACTTTGCCATACATTTGCTAATGAAGCACAAGAAAAAATGGGCACCAACAGATATTATATTTTTTGAAAGCTTAATTTTAAACAAATCGTGGTGGGATAGTGTTGATTTAATTAGCAGTAAACTTATAAATCCTTTTTTCTTAAAATATAGAAACCTAGAAGAAGCAATTACAGATTCTTGGTCTAGCTCCCACAATATTTGGCTAAAACGAGTATCTATTATTTATCAAAATGGATATAAGCAACAAACTAATTTGGATATTCTAACAAAACATATTCTTGAAAATGCAGACTCTAATGAGTTTTTTATTCAAAAAGCCATAGGCTGGGCTTTAAGAGATTATTCAAAAGTTGATTATAAATGGGTGATAGATTTTGTTGTGAATAATACAAAATTAAAACCTCTGAGCAAACGCGAAGCTATTAAATGGATGGATAATAAGGGTTTAATACAATAATTATTTATATTTTTAAGTTATCTTAATAATTTTTTTTAATCAGAAATCGCTTTTTTTAAGCAATATTTCATTAATTTGGTATATATTTGCAAAATGTTTAATTTGAACTTTAAAAATATTTTAATTTTACTTGTAATAGTTGTACTTGCTAATTCTTGTGGCGAATATTCAAAATTAGTTAAAAGCTCCGACTATGAATTAAAATATTCAAAAGCAATAGAATATTACGAAGCTGGAGAATATTATAAGGCTCAAGCTCTATTTGAAGATTTAAAAGGAATCTATAGAGCAACCGACAAAGCTCAAAAAGTTGCATATTATACTGCTTATTGCTCATATGGA
>Ga0208694_1001813_pt1 | contig 24554 bp, 25 predicted proteins | sample AD_UKC078_MetaG_FD_184442 | JGI IMG/M metagenome (GOLD analysis project Ga0208694, IMG submission 184442) | Active sludge microbial communities of municipal wastewater-treating anaerobic digesters from USA - AD_UKC078_MetaG (SPAdes) (version 2) | ecosystem: Engineered > Bioreactor > Anaerobic >...
ATGCCTTGCCTGTAAGGATTTTCTGACCTGCCGCTGATTTCTGAAAACCCTGCTGCCGTGCGGGTTAATAGGGTCTATGATATCCGAGGCACGCCTGACTTGAGGGGCGGCGGTCTCCAGCGGGCGGTTCACAGGGATCTGATCCCCCCTCCCCAGGCGAGGGTCGCCTGCCGGGCACAGCCTTCGCCGGGGCAAAGCGAGAAAGCGGCTGTGCGGTGGGCGCGGTCTTCCAGGCGACCGGGCGCGGGTGACGGCTGGACTTCGCAGGGTGCGGGCGCGGGGTGGATGGTGTTATGCATGCGGGCGGGGCAGCAACGGGGCGGTTCGGTCGGCGCGGCAACGAGCGCAGGCTCGCCGGGCCGGACGAAGGGCACCTGCTGGGCGCGTCGGCGCGACACGGGCGCGACAGCGGGCGTTTCGCCGGGGCGGGCATCCGGGCGGAACCGGTTCGTCGCGGCGCGACGGGCGGCTTTCCGGGCGCGACGCGGGCAACCGGGGCGCGGGGCGGCGGTAAACGGGGCGAGACGGGCGGAAGCGCGGGGCGCACACGGGCGGGCAAGGCGCGGAGGAGGACGGCACGGCGCGGAGTGCAGGTGCTATCTCTGCTCGGCGTGTGTAGGGTTTCGCCGCTCCATACAGCGACGGCAGCGCCGGTGCGGCTCGGTTGTTTGCACCGTTGCGACGGGAAAGCGCCGGGCGTCCGGGCAAAACCGGGCGCGGCGCGGGCGGCGGGGCGGGGTTCTTCCTATGTGCGCGCGTAAAGGCGGCGGGTTGAGACGGATGTGTGTCCTGTCTTGGTCTGGTCGGACACATCCAGTTATCCGTTTGTTATCTTGCAGACTGTCCGAAAACATAAAGAGAAAGCGCAGATACCTGCGCAGGGGATCTGGGATAGTTGCAAATATGGGGTTGAATTGGGAACGAGATAAAAAAACGCCCTCTATCAGGCATTAATGATTGCCATAATTTGTGGAACTCCCAGCAGATTTACCGCTCGTTTGAAATCGTACCCGAAGAATGCAAGCGCCATTTCTGCCGCCGCCTTCAATTTCCCTTTCGTCAGCAGGAAGCGACCGTCATTCCACCATTTGACGGTGCCGTAAGGATGCTCGACAACTTGGTTGCGTTTGCGCAGTTTGTGCTGGTTCGGATAAAAGCGGATGGTCACCCATTCATTCCAAACACCATTCTCTGCGGACGGTTTCCTGGCAGAAAAGGTATGGTTCACTCTTCTCGTTATTTTGCCAGCCTTACAGCGGTCGTAAAAATCGATGGAAACCTTCGTCTCGCCCGGTTTAAAACTGACGACGCGCCTTTTTCCCATGGTGCATTTGTTTGCGCACTTTTTGCAGACAGCCGCTCTGTGGTACCGCCGAATCGATGCGTCCGTAACGCCACTGGGCGAACCCGGCCCCGCATAATACAGTGTTTGCCCCATTGGACACACAACCCTATCCGTCTCCAAATTGCGTTCAAAGTATGGATGAAGGGGCGGATTGCGCTGAACGTCTATTTTCTCGCGTTCCGCTCCGCCAGCGGCAGTCATTTCTTTGCGGCTGACAAGTTCACCAGTTTCCTGATTGAGAAACTGGTATGCGCCATCCTCTCGCTTCCGGGTAATTTCCATCGTGACATCACCGCGTCGCAATACGTCCGGCAGCTGACCGGCGGCCAGACATTTCTTCAGCGTTGCATGATCCTTGGAGGATAGCATTTCTCCGGTGACTTCATCATCTGTCTTTTGAAACCTGAATGCGCGACAGTCCTGCCCTTTATTGGGGTAGGTGGTTGGCGTATCCCCGTTGAGTAGACAATCCAGGATCTTCTCGTCGCAGGCGTAGCCTTTGTCCGCAACGCCCTCCAGCGTCTCTACGTCAAGGGCTTCCTTCGCCCCGTTGATCCCTTCCTCCAGCAGATTCCAGTCCACGCATTCGTTGGTGACCTCGTAATGCACAATGATATGATTCTCCGCTTCCACGGCAGTCTGCACATTGTAGCTCGGTTTGTAGCCATCGCGCGTTTTCATCAGCCGACATTCAGGATCTGTAACGCAGAGTTGGTTTGTGTTGTTGTCTTCAAGCTGTGAAAGCGCGTCAGTCAGCTGCCGCTTCCTCTTGTTTAAATACTCCAGCACATCCCGGATTTCATTCGCCGTAAGGGCCTCTGGCCGCTTCTCGGTTTTGTCGTTTTCATCCAGGGCGGCCATATATTTTTCAATCCGCTCATCGGCCTGCTGGAGCATGACCGATACATTCTGTCTCACATAACTATGCTGATCGGAATTCACAGCCCGGAATTTCGATCCGTCTATCACGACAGTATCATGAGACAGCAGTCCGGCTTTATTGCATAGTTTGACGAACTCGCGGAACACGCCTTTGATTGCACTTGCGTTATCCTTCCGGAAGTCAGCAATGCACCGAAAATCTGGAACGATTTTCTGGAGCAGCCACATCAACTCGACATTCCGCCCGGCTTCCGTCTGAAGCCGCCGGGAAGAACGGATCTTGTTGACGCATCCATAGATGTACAGCTTCAACATATCATGTGGGTCGTACCCCGGACGCCCTTCTATGGCTGCTTCCGCTTGAAATCCCAATTCCGCCATATCCAGAGAGTTTATAAATGCCTCAATCACACGAACAGGGTTATCGCTTGCAACAAAGTCTTCCAAGCAATCTGGCATGAATGTGATTTGTCCCCGATCCTTCCCTTTTATGTATGGCATGGATCTTGCTCCCTCTTGTTTCTCCTAATCACATTATACCAGATCCCACTCTTTTATCCAACTGTTATCTGAGTTTTCGGACAGTCTGCTTGCTTTCCCGGCGCAACGGAGTGATGTATGTGTCGCGGGCGGCAGACAGGCCGCCGAGCCGCAGGCGGGAAACGCCGGGCACAAGGAGGAAACCCCGTGAAAACCCAAACTTTCGGCATCGAGGTAGAGATGACCGGCATCACGCGCCAGCGGGCGGCAGAGGTCATTGCGGCACACTTCGGCACAACCGCCCAGCACACTTCCATGCTCACGTGGACGTCTCACTCCTTCCTCTGTACCCCATAGGACACACCTCCCTCACGCATAGCCGTCCGGTTCAACCCTAAGCGAGAAAAACACGTGCATTGCCAGTGTTGCGTGAGCTCGGGAGCAGCGCACGTGTTGAACCTTTCGGTGCAACCCAATTATACATAGCGGCCATGTACGTGTCAACGCAAAACCGCACCGAACGGGTACGGTATTTTATGGGTATTGCCAATGAGTTCAAAACGTGGTATGATACCGTTGAGGTGAAAGAGGATGACACTCAGTGAATATGTCCGCTCAAAGCGAACTGATCGGGGAATCAGCAGGAATCAGCTTGCCATCAGTGCGGGCATCAGCCACACGGAGGTGCACCGCATTGAAACCGGCGAAAGGAAGCAACCGTCGCTGAAAGTTCTGTGTGCACTCGCGGATGCATTGGCTGTCCCGCAAGAAGAGATACTCAGAGTGGCTGGATATGCGCCAGCAGACGCCGCTTCCGCAACGGAGCGGGCATTTCCCAGTTTGAAGACGTCAAAGCAGAGGGAGACCGTCGAGAAGATCGTGGACGGTCTCTCCCGTAATTCTGAGCTTCAAGACGAGGATCTGGACGATTTGTATAGGCAGGTGGAAATGTTTATCAGCTATGCGCAAGCGAAACGAAATACCTGATCAGCCGCGCTATGGCTATGCCGCTGAAACTGCCTACAGACTCCTGCTTGATATGGGCTTCGACAGTTTTCCGATTCTGCCAAGCGACATCATAGACCGGTACCCGGATAGGATTATCGTCTTGCCTTGGAGCAAGGCGCGAGACATACTTGAAAGCGTGGACCCGTATCACCTGCATCAGTTGAACGCGGAAGCCAGAACGATGCACGTGCGAGGCAGTCAACTATATACGATCATCTACGATGACGTGAGAATCACCAATCCCGACCGCATCCGATGGACGATCATGCATGAGCTCGGCCACATCTGCCTGAAGCACCTCGTGCATTTTGAGAATACGGGGCTTAACCGTGGTGGATTGACGAAAAGAGAATATGGCGTCCTTGAACAGGAGGCGCATCGGTTCGCGGCGGAAGTGTTCATGCCGAGCGCCTTTTTTCGCGCCATGCGGCTTGACCGTTTTGCGCTTCGATTGGTATGCGGCGTGTCGCAGGAGGCGGCGGACAGACAGTATAATAAGCTTCAGGACATGAAGTATCACTATACTGGCAAGTACGACGACGCGCTGTACCGCGCTTTCTGCAGCTTTTTCTATCGCAATTATAGCGAGATGCTGTACAACGGAATCCGGCGCATCTGGGGCCAGTCGGGTTACAGAAAATATGTGTCCTATAGCCGTAAGTGCCCTACCTGCCATGCGTACAATTCGCTCCAAGACGCACATTGCTGCATTTACTGCGGGAGCTTGCTTGAGCCGGACGCTTCCGGGGTGTACAGCTTGGCCCGCAAGAAGTCGGAGGAAAGTCTGGCGGCACTGCCGGGCAAGAGCATCTTTCATTTCCTGTCCGTGGAGCGCAAGCATCCGAACGGGAAAGGGCCTTCCTACCATGTGTATTGCCCGGTCTGCTTGAACCATGACATCACGGCGGATTCGGAGCATTGCCGAATCTGTGGCCAACCGCTACAGAACAGGTGCTTGGAAGAGCACAAAATCGTGCCTTTGGGCGCGCGGCTTTGCCCAGACTGCGGCAGGCCCACCTCCTCTCGGCGGGCATATCAGACGGCAGAGCAACGGTTTAGCCGTCTGGATGAGTACGCAAACCGAGCGCTGGAAAATGCGGACTGGATCGAATACCCCTACTGGGACTACATCAGATTCAGCGCGCTGAGGCAAGGTAATTATGATCTGACCAGCGCGCTGTATTACTCAAAGGCCTACGAGGATGACAACGGAAATCTGCGTGTGTTCGTCGTTTCCGCCGCCGCTGAAAGGGCAGTCATCAATGATAGCGTCTTGTTATTCAGTATGATGAATGAGCATGACGCAACGCCACATGAACGTATGGAGGTCTATAACGTTAATGCGATATAAGAACCATGTCCACATGAACCCCGAAACCATGCGCGTCACGCTATGCCCCGTCTGCAACAACGAGGTCTTTGGCGAATGCGCGAATTTTTGCCGCATGTGCGGCACGCCGCTGAACAACCGTTGCTCCGGGGAGGAGGAACACTTTAATCCCGGCGACGCCCGGTACTGCGAATGCTGCGGCGCTGAGACCGACTTTTTCCGGCGTAGCATTTTGGCTCCGTATACAGAGGAGCAGCATGAGGACGAGGATGAACTGGAGAACCCTGTAATGCTGGCCACTGAGATTCAGCAAGCTCTGAGAATCGCTTCCGGCGTGGATTTTGGTGACGAGGACGAGCTGCCGTTCTGATGGCCTGGGTTCGCCGTGTAGATACAGAGGGAAGAATTCTGCAGCACAGGCTTTTATGGGCTTGTGCTGCTCTTTTTCGACGCCTCAATGTACGAAAAATGCATAATAGATGCGCATTCAAGTAAGCATCAGCGCTCGCGCTTTGGCAAAACAGGGCAGGATCGAGGATGTAAGCACAGATGTCCTCCGAGAGATATTTACTGCCTTGAATTTCCCGTTAACTGATACTGGTATGCAAGTAAAAAAGCAAGTCGGATTGCCTTTATTAACCGGAAAATTGTGCATCTGTTGGTCAAACCTGGACATAATAAGTTTAGATGTGAAAGGAGGGATAGCCATTGCATAGCAGCGTTTCAAACCGCCAGATGTTTTTCCTGCTACTGCTGACGCTAACCGCGTACACGGTCATAAGCATCCCGAACGTCATCTCGCAGACGTCCGGAACGGGTGGGTGGCTTTCTTTGATGATCACGGCCTTCCTTTTCGCTGTGTTTGTCGTTGTGATCGTACGATTGAATAGCGCATTTCCGGGAATGATGCTATTTGAATACAGCCAGCGCATCGTCGGAAGGATCATGGCCTATGTCCTCGCGGTTTATTTTATCCTGTATTTTCTCATGATTTCCGCCTATTTGAATGTCCAATTGTCTGCGGTTCTGCGGGCGGGATTCTATCCCAAGACGCCACAGTGGGCGATGACCATCGCGAGTGCTATCGTATTCGGGATCGTTGCACACCGGGGTGTAGCCAGCGTTGCCAGGTTTTTTGAGGTGATCGGCACAATCTTCGTGATCACGGCGGTTGCCACACATTTCGTTATGCTCTTGCAGGGCGATCTGCGGGAAGTGCAGCCCTTCTTTCATACTTCAAAACTTCCAGAATATCTTCTTGGCGTCAAAGACTGCTTGTTTGCGTTTCTGGGCGTTGAGTTGCTGACAATCTTCCCGCTCAGCGGAAAAAGCATTGGGCGTTCCGTTACGACCGCATTTCTGACCGTTCTTTTCATTGGAATATTCTATGCTTTTGTGGTGGAAACCTGCATCATGATGCTGGGGATGCAATCGGCGCAAAATTATAATTTTGCACTGATTGAGGCGGTCAAGCAGATCGACAATCCGGTTCTGGAGCGGTTTGACATCCTGTTCCTGACGGTTGGCTTTGCAGGCCTAGTCACCGGTGTATGCGGCGTGTACCTTGCGCTGGTAGAATACGCTGCCCGGTTGTTTCATAAGGCTAACCGACTTGCGATCGTGGTAGGCACCGGTGTGGTCATGGCCTCCCTAAGCATTGCGACGCAATCGATAAAGCCAGCTATGACTGTGTTGGAATCGGTGATTCCAATTGCTGGCCTGGTTTCTGCGTTTCTCATCCCGACGATTTTATTATTGATAGCGAAGGTGAGAGGTCTTGTTCAAAAACCGCTGTAAACTCATTGTCCTGCTGCTACTGATTATCTTCCTGCTGACCGGTTGCTGGGATGCTGCCGATGTAAGTTCCCTAGATTTGTCCACCATGGTCATTCTGGACAGAAAAGGAGACGAGCTCTCATTTACCTTGGAGATCGCCAAAATATCATCGGTAAGCGGGTCCGGCGAAGGCGGGGGCGGTGGAGGGAAAAAGCAGACGTACCTGACAGGAACGGGAAAGGATCTTGCAGAAGCGCGGCACGCTTTGGATATGCAAATGGATAAACCGTTGTTCCTTGGCACCGTACGTGCCCTGATCCTCACCGAGCGGGCCGCCGCGAATGATCTTGCGGAGTACCTGTTTCGACTGCGTGAAAACCAGGAGTATCGCCAGAAGGTGAATATTTCCATCATTCAGGATGATCCTCAGGCCTTGACAGAGGCTGAGAATGAAACCGATCAGCCCCTAGGGTTTGTCATTGATGATACGATCCATACGGGGCAAGCGAATGGACATACCTGTGCGGTTACAACGGAGAAATATGTAAACGACATCTTGGCGAAGAGGGGCTTTATCATTCAGCATATCGGTCTTGCAGACAAGCAGATCAAGCTGGATGGATATTCGGTTTTCCGCGACGCAAAACTCGTTGGATTTATCTCGATGGAAAGCTCAAGCGGACTTTCGTATATGCTATCGGATCAGCCAATCTGGGTATATCGACTGCCCGGCGATGGAGGATTCATCACGGCGGAGGTCAAATTGGGCCATAGAGAAATTAAACCATCTTACCATGACGGACAGGTCAGTTTTCGGGTCCAACTCACCTTCAAGGCGACAATCCAGTATAAAACCGAAGTGAGCCTGTTCCCGCTAAACGAGCAGAATATACAGCAGTATTCAGATGACCTGAATCAGGTACTGGCGCAGGAAGTCAGAGCTGCGATTGAGCAGTCCCAAAATGAGTTCCAGAGTGATTATCTGGAGTTTGGAGAAGCCTTCCGCCTGGCCTACCCCGATGAATTTGAACGAATGGACTGGTCAGCGGAATACTTGAAGGCGATAATCGAAACCAGCACATCCGTTGATATATCGGTCAGCGACAAGATAGACATCGAAGCATCCTAATGGGAAGGTGCGATTATGATCAGGAAGAAGCCAAAAATTGAAACCATTCTGGACAATATTGAAGCGGAAGGCTTCGCGTTATCCCAGCGCTCCATGGACTACGGCGGAGGCTCCATAGAAATCCTGTACATCCAGCAGCTAACCGACCGTGTATCGCTGATGGACTTCGTCATCAGGCCGCTTTCTCTCTATCTGGGGCAGCATCGAAATGACATGAACGGTACAAAGGCGAAAACCATCGCCCAGAATGTGTTGTATGTTGACGATTACCAGATTCAGTCCGACGGAGAAGAAGTACAGGCCTCGATTCTGGACGGCAAGGTCATCATACTTCTCACTGACGATGACGAGTACATCGTCGTAAACCTGAAAAAGGTTGAACACCGGTCCATTTCGGAGCCAACACTCGAATATACGCTACGCGGACCACGCGACTGCTTTGTAGAAAGCCTTGATACCAATCTGTCCCTGATACGGTACCGAAATAAGGATGCGAAGCTACGAATCTGCCAGTACAAGGTCGGAAAGCGGACAAAGACCAGTGTGGCAATGTTCTACATCGAGGATATCGCAAACGACAAAGTTGTTTCATTGATAAAACAGCGCATTCAAGCGATCGATGTGGATGGCATCGGGGATTCCGGCGAACTTGAGGTTTTTCTGCAAAACAGCAATCTCAACCTTTTCCCCCAAATGGGTGTGGTGGAGCGGTCGGATATGGCTCAGCATCTGCTGCACGAAGGAAAGGTCTTGGTGCTGGTGGATGGCAGTGGTTTGGCGCTTTCCGCGCCTAAGTGTTTTCCCGAATACTTTTTCTCTTGCGATGACCGGTATGACAACATGTACTTTGGGTTGTTTATGCGGATTCTGCGATATGCTTCGTTTTTTATCGCACTGTATGCAACCTGTTTCTATGTGGGAATGTCGGAGTTTCATATAGACGCCCTGCCAAGCAGATATGTGATCAGTCTGGCGGAGATGCGTGCAAGTGTCCCATTTCCCCCCATCATCGGTGGATTGATGCTGGAATTCGTCGTCGAACTATTGCGGGAAGCCCTATTGCGTGTGCCCAAACAGATCGGCCCTGCAGTCGGTATCGTCAGCGCCATTGTCATCGGGCAGGCGGCAATCTCGGCGGGTATCTTCAGTCCGCTGCTGTTGATACTGGCGTCGACTTCTTTGCTTGCTTCGTTTGTCATGCCGGACTTCGCGCTCATTAACCCAATCCGAATATTGAAGTTCATCGCGATTCTTTGCACGGGATTTTTAGGATTCTACGGACTGGTCCTATTTTCCTGCGTTCTTCTGATTCACCTTGTTTCTATAGAGAGCTTTGGAGTTCCCTACTTTGCACCCTTTGCACCGTTTAACCGGTACGACTTTATACGAAGCTTTATCTTTAATATATCGATTTCACCGTTTAGACCGAAGTACTTAAAAAACAAGGACAATACGCGCAGAAAGACCTGAGTAAAACCAACCTCAAAAGGCGCTCTTTACGTTGACAGGTAACATCCGGCTGTTGGAGACTGGCCGGATGTGTTGCGCTATAACTGCATTTCCGTCCGCTGAGGGGGGCATGCCAGCCGGGAAGTCTGTGCATAAGCCCAGAGTCAAGAAGAGCACGAAATTCACAGAATATCATGCATGTAAGGATAGTACATCAACTCCCTGCCACGATACCGGGATTATTTTTGTCTCGGAAGGGCTTGTGCGTATTCAGAATTAACCATATCGGATTTCTGGATAGCAGTTGATTAACCTACATAAATATGGTAAAATTATTTGCAAGAAGCAGGAAAATGGAAAGGAAATATGAAAGATGAAAAAGTTACACGGGTACCATTCCCTCAGGCCTCGTATTCCCTATGCCGTTTCATTGATGCGGCTAACCATTCTCTTGCTTGTCCTTTCGGTCCTCCAGGGAGGCATCCTGCCCGGGGCCTTGGCAACCGGCGCAGGCGAGAACTTGGCCCGGGAGGCTGCCATCCTTGAGGAACAGGGACAATACAACTCGGCGATCGAACGCTACGCACAGGCGATTCCCCCTCTGCTGGACGAGGGAAACGTCATACTGGCCGAAGCTTGCAGCGAATCATCAGAAAAATTAGCCATCATTCTGGGAACCTATCCTTACACATTGGAAGAGATCAAGAGCTTGATTCGCCAAGCTTACCCAAAGGCTACAGAAGAGCAGGTCACGCTGTGGGCATCAGCCGATACAGTTCATCAATGGTTTTACGACGGTGAGACGCACTATTTCAGTGAAACAGTCGGGAACCTGCCGCATCGCTATTTGGATCTGATGCTTGAGGATGAGGCGCATCAGAAGACGTACAAGCAACTGGTTACAGATGTCCTGTGCATTGCCGCAGCGCAGCCGACAGATGGGTATACGCAATACAGCAAGCCAGCGAAGTACCGCGGCATCCACACCATCTCTGTCCCCAGAGAAGAACTGCCGCAAACCGGCATCCTGCGGATATGGCTTCCCATCCCCATCAATACGGGATCTCAGACAGGGGTTGTCATCGAGTCCATCACCCCGGCAGAATGGATGAAGCTCCCCCCCAGCAATGACCAGGATATCGGCCTGGCGTATTTTGAAGTACCCCTGGCGGAGCTAACGGATGATCTGTTCATCCAGCTCTCTTTCGCCTTTACCCACCATGAGCAGCACTTCAATGTGGACCCTGACAAGATCGGCGAATATGACAGGGAATCCGCGCTGTACAAGCAATATACCAGCGCATACGGCAACACCGAAATCACGGATGAGATCATCCAGATGGCGCGGAAAATCGCCGGGGACGAATCCAACCCGTATTTTGCCGCCAGAAAGCTCTATGACTACATTGTAGAGAATGTGACCTATTGCTTCATGCCTCACATGGTGTTTTATCCGCGCACTGAGATCACGGAATCGGACTATGTTCACCGCTTCCAGCAGGGCGACTGTGGAGCCCAGTCCATGTACTTCACAGCCATGTGTCGCGCCCTGGGGATTCCCGCGCGCACTACCGGTGGCTGGCAGTTATTTAGCGGCGAGTTCGGAGGGCACTTCTGGGCGGAGTTTTATCTGCCCAATTATGGCTGGGTTCCTGTGGATACTTCCTTTGGGCAGATGGCCAACTATGTCAAGGATATCAGCGCGGAGGACCGGAAGGCCTTCATTGATTTCTGTTTTGCCAGCCAGGACTCGATGCGCTGCGTGGTACAGAAGGATACGGATGTTCCCCTGATTCCGACGGCCCAGGGAACCGTTTTGCTGCCAATGGCTATCCAGATGCCTGCCGTGGAGTATTCCATCCCAACTGCGGAGATGCTGGACACGCTGATCGTGGAGCACTGGACGCTTGCATGCGAAAAACTGGAAGGAAACTGAATAAGTGTGTGTTGGCCAAGGCCGGACGATACGTTATGAAATCGAAGGAGTATGCGATATGAAGAAGCTAGCACGGATCATCTGTTGGGTCATGTTGCTTGTTTTTGTTCTCCCCGCACAAGTGTGTGGCGAGGCGCTTTCTCTGGCAGAGAAAGCGGATAAAATCGCCAGGTCGATCGTTCAGGATTATGCCGTGACGAGTGTCCAGTACGCATTGAGCGACAAGGGCCGTATCGTATTGTCAGGCAATAGCGGCGTATTTAGCAAAGCGGAAAACCGCTTGATCACCGCGAATGATATGTACGGTATCGGTTCTACCAGCAAAATGTTTGTGACGGCTGCCGCAATGATTCTCTGGGATCAAGGGCTTATTGACTTGGATGAACCCATTGTCAGCTATATCCCGGAATTTTCAATGGCGGATGAGCGCTATAAAGAGATTACGCCTCGAATGCTGATGAACCACTCCTCTGGCCTGTATGGGTCAAGCCTGGCAAATGCCTTTCTCTTTGATGACAATTCTACAATGGCGCATGATACCCTGTTGGAGAAACTATCCACACAACGCCTGAAAGCTGTGCCTGGTGAATTCTCCGAATATTGCAACGATGGATTCTCCCTGTTGGAAATACTGGTCGAACGAGTCAGTGGCATAAGCTACACAGACTTCCTCGCCGTACATTTCATCAAACCATTGGGCCTTGTAAACACCAAAACGCCGATGGACGATTTTGATAAGGCGAAACGCCTGGTCAAGACATATATTCCGCCTTTTGAAGGTGCCTTGCCAAATGATACGGTCAATGTCCTGGGAACAGGCGGCTTGTACTCCACGGCAGAAGAACTTTGCGCGTTCGCGCAGGTGCTGATGGGAAATAGGCCGGAAATTCTGTCAGAGCAAGCAACCCTGATGATGCAAAACGAGGAATATAAAAGAGGCATGTGGGTTGATGCCGAAGGCGACAACTATATTGGCTGCTATGGCCTGGGGTGGGATACCGTGCACAGCTTCCCTTTCAGCGATTACGGTATTCAAGTGCTGACAAAGGGCGGAGACACGCAGTTGTTTCATTCCTCCCTTGTGGTCATTCCTGCGCTGGATATCGCAATGGCAGTTGTCTCTTCCGGCGGTGCTTCCATCATCGATTATGCGTTTGCCGCCAACATTTTACAGGAGTACCTTTTGGAGACAGGGGTCATCCAGCAGATCACTCCGCATAGAACCGCTACTGCACCGGTACAGGCCGCTATGCCCGAAGCGTTGGAGGCATATTCCGGGCTTTATGTAAACACTCAGGCGGGAGCCAATATCAAAGTGAAAGAGGGTATCTTGACGGTTTCGCTGCTGAACGGCGGGCCGGAAAAGAAATATACGTATGTGGGCAGTCAGGGCTTCCTCTCTGATGACGGCAGCGAAAGGGTAACGTTCTCCCAGCAGGCGGATGGTGAGCGGTACCTGCAAAATAGCCGGATTATCTCCCTGCCGGGAGTTGGCCAGGCGGCCATGACCGCATTGGAATATCAAAAGGTTGAGCCATGCGCCCCTGAAAGCTCGATCCTGGACGTATGGAAGGTGCGCACCGGAAAGAAGTACTACGCTGTCAGTGAAATGCCGACAGCGCAAGGGTACTATCTGACACCGGGCAACCCTGCGATTGTAATGAAACTGAATGAAGACTTTTCAAACGGGTTTGCCTTTGCAGGTGTGAAGATTGTGGATGGGAACTATGCCGTCAACACCGTTAAGTTCCGTGATGTATTGGACTTGGAATTCATAGTCAAAAACGGCGCAGAGTATATGCGGGGGAACGATATGGTGTTCATCCGGGAAGACTGCATCCCCGATCTATCCCCTGAAACCGCCGTCTGCGTGATTGGAGAGATTGGGTATGCGGAGTATTATGCCATCACTCCCCAGACACAGGGGAAGACGCTGGCGGTCAGCCTGCCTGAAAACGGGGCATACGCGGTTTACGACGGAAGCGACGCCTGCGTCTATTTTTCAACCGTGAGCGGAAATAACACAACCGTTCTGCCTGCGAATGGAAAAATCGCTTTTATTGGGAAACAGGGCGACACGTTTGGGATTGAATTCCGCTAACATGATGGGGTGGCGCAATCTCCAGTATGAAGCCATAGGGGAAAGCATTTGTGAGCCCACCCCTATATTCCTGCAAATACGCGATAAGGGCCAGTACAGGGGCTTTTGCAAGTGAGCAAAAGCCCCAGAAATCGGTGAGTTTCTTTGCGTGCGGGGCAAGGGTAATGGGGGGCGAGGCAGCAGTTGAAGCGGACTAATAGGCCAGTATAGCGAAAACATTCCAGTGGTCGTGGCTCAAATTAGCTCATCCCGTATATTCGCATACTCGATCAGAGCCAAGAGGACGATGACGGCGAGCAGCGGCAATCGCCGCAGCTTGGACTTGATGTTGGCGGAAGGTTATAGGCGACTCCACCAAAATTACCCGGCTGCATTTACTGCTCCAGGCTGATTTCCTCCAATGCTGATTTCTCTTTTATCATGATTTTGCGGTGCCCCTTTAACAAGATCAATCCTTCGTCCTGTAATGCGGCCAACTTACGGCTTAGGGTTTCCTGTGTCATGCCCAGTTGAGATGCCAGATCCCCCTTGGTCATGGGTAGGAGGATTTCCTTCTTGCCATCTGCGAGTTCCAGCAGGGCTTGCGCAACCCGCTTGGTCACCGAGCTTAGGCTGATGGCCTCAATCAGGTTTTCCGCTTTTTCCAACCTTCTGGAAAGCTCATCCATCACTTTAAAAGCAATGGATGGGTATTTTGCCATCAGACCCTTGAGTAGGTCCCCTTGCAGAACACACATTGTCGTCGCTTCCAGCGCTTGGGCGTTGTCGGTGAGGGGCAGTGATGAAAACAGAGACAGCTCTCCCATAAATTCGCCCGGCACAACCAATCGGAGCACCTGCTCCTTGCCGTTTGCGTTTAAGCGGAAAAGCTTGACCCGGCCAACGTGGGGAACAAAGAGGGTTCCACCTTCATCACCTGCGCTATACACCATATCGCCTTTCTCGAAACTGCGAGAGGATGCAATCTCCACGATTTCCATCCTTTCCTCGCGGCTGAGGCTGGCAAAAATGGGTACCTGATCGATACAGCGCACATGGCTTTCGCAGCAATGATGGCATTGCATTCACATCTCCTCCTTCCATCCGCTGAATGCTCATTTTGATTATAGTTTTATCCCAATCCCTGACATTCATTATACCACACATTGATTTGATCCGTAAATCAAAGCAGGCGAATTTCCGATGTTCGGAAGAGCCGGTTTTATTTTTCCATTTTTGATTTGGATCAAATGATTCATCGGGATACCATGATATACTAAGCTCGGAAAGAAAAAGAGGGCAAAGGGGCGGAAGAGAAATGACAAACAAGCAGACCTTCAATGAGGTAAAGGCGCAGCGCATGAAGACATTGAAGCAATATGTGCCGGTCGTCGCGAGGGTCCATGGCAAAAATCATCCCGAGTTTTATGAGGTCAAGGAACTGTTCGATGTGCTGGAGGAGAAGACAAGAGAGGCAGGTTCAAAGGTACCGGAACTGCAAGAGGAATTCGCCAAGCTGCGGGAAATTACAAGCAACTATACCGTTCCGGGCGATGTATGCGAAAGCTTTGAAGCTGTTTACACCATGTTGGCGGAACTGGACCGGGCATACGGTGCCTAACACGAAATCAATCGAACCTGGAAGGGGGTGATGGGATGCAACGAATGATTCTTGACAGGAAAAACCACATCACATGGATCGGTGCCATCCTCATTGTGATTGGGTTTGCAGGCGAGTTGGTGTTCAAAAACGAAGTTGTGGCTGTGTGGGCCTTTGCAATCGCCTCCGTTTTGGGGGTTGCGCCCATTGCGATTCAAGCCTATCAAGCGTTAAAAGTCAAGGTTGTCAGCATCGATGTCCTGGTCACCATCGCAGTCGTCGGAGCGTTTTTTATCAAAAACTTTGAGGAATCGGCCATTGTGACATTCCTCTTTCTGTTCGGTGCCTTTTTGGAGCAGCGAACATTGAACAAAACGCGTTCGGCCATAAAGGAACTGACAGAAATGGCACCGGAGAGTGCCTTGAAACAAACGGAAGATGGTGAATTTGAAGAAGTTGAAGTGGACGAAGTGGACGTGGGCGATATTCTGCTTGTCAAAACCGGCGCGAAAATACCAGTTGATGGCAGGGTACTATCGGGCGAAGGCAGTATCAACGAAGCCAGTATCACAGGCGAATCACTTCCCGTCGCAAAGGAAAAGGATTCCCGTGTATTCGCGGGCACGATTCTCGACAACGGAACCATTCAAATTGTCGCTGACCGCATAGGTGAGGACACGACCTTCGGCAGAATCATTGAACTGGTGGAAGAGGCCCAGGATTCAAAGTCAGAGGCGGAGCGCTTCATAGATCGCTTCGCGAAATACTACACACCAATTGTTCTTCTCCTGGGCATACTCGTTTGGGCATTCTCGCGCGACATTGAACTCGCCATTACCATCCTTGTCCTCGGATGCCCTGGCGCCTTGGTGATCGGTGTCCCCGTATCCAATGTGGCCGGTATCGGAAATGGCGCGCGCCATGGCGTTTTGCTCAAGGGCAGCGAAGTCATCGGTGACTTCAGTCGGCTGGATACCATGGTGTTCGACAAAACGGGCACCCTGACCGTGGGAAACCCGTCGGTTGCGGAAAAGGTGCTTTACGGAGAGAATGCTGAGGAGGCTTTGGGGTATCTCGCAAGCGTTGAGCGCGAATCCGACCACCCGCTCGCAAAAGCGGTGTTGAAGGAAATTGGGGAGACGACATTCTCACAGGTTGAAGACACCCAGGTCATAAAGGGAGGCGGAATAGCGGCCAGCATCAATGAACATAGAGTCGCCGTTGGCAATGTCACCTTAATGGAGAGGGAAGGCGTAGAGCTCAGCGAACAAGCCAAAGCCGACATCGATCGCTTTGAAACAAACGGAAACTCGCTCGTGTTGACTTCCGTAGACGGGCAATTGAGGGTTTTGATGGGGGTGCGCGACCAGATACGCCCCGGCGTGATAGATGATCTGCGAAGGTTGAAAAAGTTGGGCGTCAAGAACCTTGTGATGCTGTCGGGCGACAACCAGGGAACAGTGGACGCGGTGAGCCGGAAACTGGGTTTGACCCAAGCCCATGGTAATATGCTGCCGGAAGATAAATCGGCTTATATCAAAAAGCTGATTGAAGAAGGACAAATCGTCGCATTCGTTGGCGACGGCGTGAATGATAGCCCCTCCCTGGCATTGGCGCATATCGGCATCGCCATGGGAAGCGGTACGGACGTAGCCATCGAGACATCCGATGTAGTGTTGATGAATTCAGACTTCAGCCGTTTGCCCCATGCACTGGGACTTGCCAAAGCCACGGCCAGAAACATGAGGCAAAACATACTGATTGCCGTAGGCGTTGTATTGTTCTTGCTAGCCAGCGTATTCTTAAGCGAGTGGATGAATATGTCCATCGGTATGTTCGTACACGAAGCCAGCATCCTGGTGGTCATCCTAAACGGTATGCGACTTCTTCGCTATAACTTGAAGAACCAACATGGAAGGGAGATTAAAAAATGAAAACAGCAACCATCCAACTAGAGGCGTTGACCTGTCCATCCTGTGTCCAAAAGATTGAGAACGCAACGAAATCCCTGAACGGCGTGGAGCGCGAAAGCGTGAAAGTGCTGTTCAACTCGAGCAAGGTCAAGCTCGAATTTGATGATGAAAAGCTTTCGGTGCAAGACGTTGAAAAGGCCATCGCCGCTCTTGGCTACGAGGTGAAGAAATCTCAAGTGAAGGCAAAATAAGGACAATAAGGCGATCCCTGGAGCAGGTCCAAAACCTGGGCCAGGGATTGCTTTTATGCTGCATTCTGGCGGTGGATTATTACGAGCGAACTTCGTCTGCAGGGATAGCAGCGTTGATTGATGCCGGAAAAATCCCCGGCACTACTGCCCCTTGCCCATTCCAAAAGTACCTGTATACTCGCATACTCGTCCACATACATCCCCGCGAACTCCCATTCGGACTTTTCTTGGATGTGGCGCGTGTAGTAATCAACCTGCGCCTCGTAGCTGGTGAGCTGTTCCTCGAGGTCGGTTGAAACTCGGGCATATCCCGCGACGCGGCGCTTTCGAACTCCCTCTGGAGTTTGCTTTGTGTGGTTTCGTATCGATGGCTGGATTACGGTGACCGACCGTGGGGCGTTCATCATTTGCGTTTCCTCCACTCGATTGTGTGCTCTCGAGCCCTCTGCCTTGCCGTGTCATCCCAGCTCTCGCTTCGGGAGCGGTCCGCCCATACCCGCGCCGCCTCTTGTCCGTCCCGGAAGCGGAAGATCAGCCGGTTGGGGCTGGGTACGATGATATTCTCGATTCGCTCCTGTAACACCGCCGCATCAAATGCCGGTATCCCCAAAACGTCAGCTGTGATCGACTCGAGTACCTGCTCGGGGATTTTCTTGGCCGGGCATGCAGAGGGACCATTCCGAACATAGGTGTCGCAATTCCAAGCTGCTCGACCCCGACAGGTGATCCTCCGGTATGATTTCCCGCAATTCGCACAGACGATCTTGCTGGAAAATGGGTATCTGGCGGAGATGTCCCCCTTGGTGTTGGTGTTTTCCCGGTTTTCGGCGCGTCGCGCCTGCGCGAGCTGGAAGGTCGCTTCGTCGATGATCGCCGGATGCGTTCCCTCCGCGTAAAACATGGGGAGCTCGCCATGGTTCCAAGCCAGTTTCTTGCTTAGATGATCCTTGACGTACTTCTTCTGAAGCAGGGCGTTTCCGGCGTACTTCTCATTCGCGAGGATGTCCCGGACGCGCTTTTGCGTCCATTGCTCGCTGAACGTACGGGGAAGGAGGGCAACAAGATGGGACTTTGGGAGAGACGCATTTGGGTTGCAGAGTGCGCACGGTGCAAGGCGCAGGTTTCCAACGAACGGCTTCCTCGGAAAGACTTCATTCACGACCTGCGCACGGGCGGATGGTACTTGGAAGGCAAGCGGGTCCTTTGCCCGGAGTGCCGCGTGAAGCACGGCCTGCCCCACCAGAACGACGTCAACGAACGGAGGGCCTGACATGGAAAACAAGCAAGAGCCCGCGCGCAAGCGGATGACCGGGAACGAGCGAGAGTCCTTCCTTCGGCTTATGACGGCGGCCGACATCCTGCACAAAGAGCGCGACGCACTGGCGGGCCGCATGAAGATGATTCCAAACGGTAGCCGCGACTACGGACTGATCGCGGCCAAGACACAGAAGTTGTTCGAGGCGCTGCTTACAACGATCCCGCTTGAACAGCTGCTCACCTTCCAGCGGAACCTGCCGTACACCGTGTACTCGGTCGGGACGAAGAACGTCGGCGGCAAGCACGATTCGGAGTTTGGGATGTGGATCAGCTTCGACGCGCTCAACGCGATCATCGATTCCTTGCACGACCATTGCATGCTCTGCACCTTGGACATTCAGGACCAGCGCAAGTGCCCGCTCGCGAAGGCGTTTGATACGCTCCCCGTTTCAAAGGACGAGGATTCGCGCGGGTGCGGATACTTCGGACGAGTATAGAGGAGGGAACACATAATGGACGAACTGATCAGGATTGACTACGACCACGAGAATCCCACTGTCAGCGGGCGCGAGCTACACGCCAAGCTGGAGGTTGCCACACAGTACAAAGACTGGTTCCCGCGCATGTGCGAGTACGGGTTTCAAGAAGGAAAGGACTTCAACCCGCTCAAAATTGAGCAGGTTCAAATTGAGGGCACGCGCGAGGTCGCGCGAGTAGTAACCGACCACATGCTCTCGATTCCAATGGCGAAGGAGCTGTGCATGATCCAGCGCAGCGAAATGGGGGAAAAGTTCCGCCGGTACTTCATCTCGGTCGAAGAAGCCTGGAACTCCCCGGACAAGGTCATGGAACGCGCCTTGCAGATCGCTCACCGTCCCTGGCGCTCGGTCTCGGTGACCTCTGCTCCCGACGCGGTCTTTCGGGCTTTGCCGCTGCGCTTCCCGCGCCCTGTGCCATGGGGGGAGGGGGTATCCAATCTCTGTGACCCTCCGGCTCAAGACCGACCCGCCCTCTCGCGTGAACGGCCGCGAAATTAGGGGGGTGGGGTCTCGATCCCCCGGAGATGGCAAAATCGCCTTTCATTCCCCAAATCAGAATGCCGGTTCATCCGGCACGCAGTTCTTACCTATCCATATTTGCTCAAGTTCTGGAGGTGCTCCTGATGAATGCTGCACAAAAACAACTCATTGGCAAGCTTCGAAATGCCGGTTTGGGATATGGTACGATTGCCTCCCGGCTCGGGCTATCTCTGAGCACGGTAAAGTCCTATTGTAGAAGGAACGATATATCGCCCAATCCCAGCGCAGCCGATTCCCCGGAGTGTCGGCCCTTCTGCCCCCGCTGCGGAAGACCAGTAATCAGTCTTGAGAAGCGGAAACAACGGAGATTCTGTTCCAATGCTTGCCGGGTCGCCTGGTGGAACGGCCATAAGGATCTCGTTTCCCGGAAGGCAATTTATCTCATCTCCTGTACGGGCTGTGGGATCGTATTCGAGAGCTATGGCAATCGGAACCGGAAGTACTGCTCACATGCCTGCTACATCAATGCTCGTTTCGGAGGGAGGGTCAATCAATGACCGAAAAACAGTTTAAACGCGAGAAGCGGTATCAGATCATCCTCGCAATCGCTCGGAAGATGGTCGCGGCTGGCGTCATCACCAATGCGGATTTTCATGAAATTGAGAGCATGATGCGAGAAAAGTACCGCCCGATTTTCTACGCCCTCGATCTGAAATTTGCTTGAATAGAGTAGAAGAGAGAGGTAATATGCGACACTGATGAGGAGGTGGGCTACTACGGAACGCAAAGTCAGGGAAATCACTCCCACGGTGTCGAGACCGCCTAGGCGAAAGCGCGTCGCCGCCTATGCGCGCGTGTCGAGCGGGAAGGATGCCATGCTCCATTCCCTATCTGCGCAGGTCAGTTACTACAGTACCTTGATCCAAAACAAAAAGGAATGGCAATATGTCGGGGTCTACGCCGACCAGGCACTTACGGGTACCAAGGACGACCGTGCTGAATTCCAGAGGCTCCTTGCGGATTGCGAGTCCGGTACCATTGACATGGTGATTACGAAGTCGGTTTCCCGGTTCGCCCGAAACACCGTGACGCTTTTGGAGACGGTGCGGAAGCTGAAGGCCATAGGCATCGACGTCTTCTTCGAGAAGGAGAATATCCACTCCATCAGCGGAGATGGCGAGCTGATGCTGACGATTCTCGCTTCCTTTGCGCAGGAAGAAAGCAAATCGGTCAGCGACAACTGCAAATGGCGAATTCGGGAGCGCTTCAAGAACGGAGAACTGGTGAGCCTCAGGTATATGTATGGATACCGCATTTCCCGGGATGGAATCGAAATCGATGAACCAGAGGCCGAGGTCATCCGCTCCATCTTCCGCAACTACATAGCGGGGATTTCGGTAAGCGAGATTGCGCGAGGGCTGCAAAGGGCTGGTGTTATGAATCCATTTCCACGCCGTGTGCGGCGGGAAAAACCACATCGATCACGTATGAGGAATCTCCATCCCGTCCAAGATCGCCTGCGCCTCTTCAAGCGCCCGGTCGTGGAGCTTGTACGTCCACTTGACGTCTACGCCCATGGCGACTGCGATCTTGTCCCATTCCCAGCAGTTGATGTACCTCCAAGTGAGAAGGTCGCGGAACCGGTCGTCCGAAAGGCGGTCGGCGACTTTTTGTACAAACCGCCTATACTCGACCATCCGTGTGATCGCGTCGGTCAGCTCGCCCTCCAAGTCGACCAGGCGCACCGCCGCGATCTCGACCTTGCTCGTCGGGCCGGAGCCGCCGCGTGGCTCCGAAGAGTAGGAAGCCGTCACGCGCTCGCCGAGCGCCCGGATGCGGGCACGCTCTTCAATCTTGGCGTCGATCCGCTTCTCGACCCGGCGGCATTTGGTAAAAAGGTCCTTTGCCATGATCCGCATTTCATCATCCTCCGTTTGCCTCGTTGAACAGTTCCAGCGCGTCTTCCACGCTGTACGCGACCCCGGCGACGCCTCCGGCCGCGTTGATTCTTTCGATCTGCGATCGTTGCAGGTCGGTGAGTTTTCCGACCTTCGGCCGCTTGACCTCGATCCCGAGGAACCGGCCGGTCTTGGGCGCAATGGCCACGATGTCCGGGATGCCGGTGCTCTGGTATGGGCCGCCGTGCGTCTTGACCATCCAGCGCACCCCGGCGTCCTTCAGCGCGCGCATGATCACGGCCACGATGGTCTTCTCCAATGGTAAACTCATTGTTAACTCACCCGACTTTCTTGGATTTTCTGCGCTTTTAAGATGAAGATTGTCTTTCGTATGGGGTCTGTCACCCATTTTTTTAAGCGGTCTGGGTGACGGGCATTTTGTGCAACCTGCGCATGAAATCGCCTTCAGCGCCGCGTTTTTGCTCGGTTTCTTGTGCGCCTTGCACAATCAGGGGGTGTCACCCATTTTCCCGCCAAACACCATGTGTTTATAACGCGAAATGCCCGTGGGCAAAATCGCTCCCTATAGATTGTTTTACACAAAAAGCTGGGTGACATGGGTGACACTTGTATAATACTTACTAAGTTATCTACTCTCTCGGGCTGTTTCTTGTTGCATGTTGCACAAAAAAGCGTCACCCAAAAGTGTCACCCAGGCGTCACCCACTTTTTCAATTTGGGTGACACCCCAGCCGTCAGAACGGAAGATCAGGGTCATCCACCTCTTGGAATTCGAGCTGCTCCGTGGGCATTTCGTCGTTGAGCGAGAGCCGAACCATCCAAACCCGCGCGCCGTCGACCCGGCGCTGCACCATATCTCTGACCCGACCGCCGCTTTCTGGCGTCGTGGTGATCTTCCCCATTGCCGCGAGCCAGCGCCGCGTCTTTTTCGGGCTGTAGCCCTCCTTGCGCAGCGCGGCGTCGAACACGGTAGAGAACACAAGCACGTGGCCCGGGTCTCCTTGCTCCTCGATTCCAAATCGCTGCGGCCCCTTGTAGTTGTTGGTGAATTGTTCGCGGTTCGACGCGACCCAGTCGAGCAGGAAGTTAAACGCTCTGCGGTTCACGTCGCTTACCTCGTCCTCTGCCTGGCTCCGCCCATAGCATCATAGATATCCTTGGCCATCTTGATAATGGAATCGTGGGTCGAGGCCATACCGTTGCCGAACAACCGCTGATCGATGAGCATATCCGAAATGCACACGGTTGCGAGGTACCCGATGTGGTGGCGTATCTTCGTCCCAAGGCCCGAGTTCAATTCTTTCATGATGCGCGCGCGCACCTTGCGCATCATTTCCTTGTCCTCCTGCGCCCAAAGCTCGATGTACGCGCCCCTGCGTGGCCGTGGTTCTGGGCGGTGAATTATGTTAGAGTTTGTCGAAAGTACACAAGCTCTTGATTATAGCTTCCGTTGCTAACAACTGCGTTCTAATTGTTATTTCGCCCCAAAAATCTCCGACGACGAAGGAAAAGTGACAAAGAAAGAGAAAGAAAAAGCAGCGCTCAGTGCTGAAAATGTGCTGTGTTCTGGGAAAGATGTTTGGCTTGAGCTCTTAAGACACCGCATCCCTTTGCCTCGGCGTAATCGCGGAACCGTAACGAAGAAATCGGAGCCGTGTAGTTGGCACAATCAAAAAAGATGGGAGGTGCTCGAATGAGTGAAAAGAAGCAGCGATTGATTTTCCATTGCGACTGCAACAACTTTTTCGCCTCGTGCGAGTGCCTCGACCATCCTGAGCTGAAGAATTTGCCCATAGCGTAGGCGAACCTATCTGTGGCGTAAAGATCGATTGATTGTAGGAAGGTGCTACCGTACTTTTGAACTATTCGACAAAAATGTCGGAAAGGGTAGGGGGGTCACGCGCGTGGCGGTGGATACCAGGCGTGGCCCGCTTTCGGAGTAATGGGGTACCCGTGCATTTTGCGCACATGGGGGTGTCAGTTGAGACTACACCCTCTATAGGTCGCCCCGTGTGTTTATTGGCTAGCTCCCATGTGGTGAAAAGGTTCAACCGGCGCCACCATACCCCTCCGGGGGGCTGTATGATGCCCCAACACGGTCATTTTTAAGCGGGTTCAAATAGCTACACTGGGAATAAATCTTGTACTGCGGGTGGCAGTCGGTTCTGATCGCGTTTTCAGTAGAGATTTTGACACCCCTAGCCATCAAAGAAATGGATAGGCTACACTAAACTGTACAGAAAAGATAAGGTCATGGTATACTTCCAAGGGAAAGAAGGAAGGAGAAAGCCATGGCGGAAAGACGAGAACGGAGAACTTTCAGCGAGGAGCAGAAGAAGCAACTGGTGGAACTGTTCAACCACGGCAAGCCCCGAAGCGAGATCATCCGGGAGTACGACCTGACTGGATCAGCCTTTGACAAATGGGTGAAGCGGATCAACGCAACAGGTTCCAGCCACGACAAGGACAATCGGACACCGGAAGAGCATGAACTTCTGCGGCTCCGGAAGGAGAATCAGCAGCTGCGGATGGAGAACGACGTCTTAAAGCAAGCGGCGCTGATATTCGCACGAAAGTAGTTGTGATTCGAGCCAATGCCCACAAGTACTCAATATCAGCGCTATGCCGGTGTCTGGGCATTGCGCGGAGCACCTACTATTACGAATGTGGCGGTCGGGAGGATGAGAGCGCCTTGGAAGAGGCGGTTCAGTCTGCGTATGACGAGAATCGCCGCGTATACGGTCAGCGGAAACTGAAGCGTGTACTGTTTCGAAAAGGCTGGACGGTCTCCCGACGCAAGATCGGGCAGATCATGAAAAAGCGCGGGCTTGAGTCAGCCTATACCCGCAAGAAGTACCGGGTCCATGTTTCCAGAAGCAATGAAGCTGCTGTTCCCAACCTTCTTGACCGGGATTTCAATAGCCAAGCACCAGGAACCTGTGTGGTCAGCGATCTGACATATGTCCGGGTCGGCGCGAAATGGGCGTATATCTGCATCCTTCTTGACCTCGGCGCCCGTGAGATCATCGGATACAGCGCGGGTGCATACAAGAACGCCGATCTGGTGCACAAGGCATTTTCGACGGTGAAAGGGAGTCTCTTCGACATCCAGATGTTCCATACCGACCGGGGTAGCGAGTTCGACAACGCCTTGATCGACGATCTGCTCGACAGCTTCCA
>Ga0208694_1001818_pt1 | contig 24517 bp, 24 predicted proteins | sample AD_UKC078_MetaG_FD_184442 | JGI IMG/M metagenome (GOLD analysis project Ga0208694, IMG submission 184442) | Active sludge microbial communities of municipal wastewater-treating anaerobic digesters from USA - AD_UKC078_MetaG (SPAdes) (version 2) | ecosystem: Engineered > Bioreactor > Anaerobic >...
AGGCAAGGCCAGCGGTACCTAGCCCATCTGTTTTAGCTGGAAATTCGTAAGGGTAATTGGGAGATTTAGCAATGGTATTATTGGTAGCTAAATTTTGTTTACAACGGCTAGATTCATGCCAGGCTTTATCTGTGGCAAATGCATCGGGCCTTCTAGGCGTATCGCAATAAACCAATTCACGCATTAAAGTGATGTCTGGCACGGTTGTACCAGCGGCCCCTGGCCACCAAGCTATAGCAGCGGGCGGTAGTGGGTCGCCAATATTTACAGCACCCATTGCACCACTTCCAGCTAAGCTAATTTTTTTAGCGGCTGTGGTCAGCAACAATCCATTCGCTGGTACACGTGTCCAATTATTAGTATAGGCTCTGGTCATTGCAGGTAACAAATTAGCTGGGTATGCACTGCCCACTTTGTTGGGTTGCGGTGGTGGTTCATAAGTGATTGTCGGGTTGTAGTACAAGCTATTGACTTGTGCCGTCGCTGCTGGTGGCTCAAAACCATGCACACTATTGGCGTTCCAATTAGAACCTAAACAAGTATTGTCTTCGTACCAACCAATAACACCGCCCGATGGGTTATTATCATCAATATCTTTATCGAATTGTATGTAGGCATCTTTAATTTCAGCAGCTGTGAATGTGCGATCGCCACCGCCATCAGACACAACTTCAACCTCAATTTCTCTACCGCCGGAAGCCCCTACACTTGAGGTTGCAGTACAAGTTCCTGCAGGGGTAACAATGTCATAAGGATCATACCAACCGCACTTGCTTGGGTCACCGCCCGTACTGCCCGCGGTGGTCCATTGTGTGTGAGCGGAAGTATTGCCACTATTTGTAATTGGAGAGGTAGCGGCAGGAAAACAAGAAGCCACAGGGTTCACCCAATAGCGACCTGCATCAACCCCCGTCCAATAGCCAGCACTGCCAGCTGTTGCACCATAGGTTGTTGGATTTCGCACTTGAGTTGTAGCAGTAGTGCTATAAGTTGTACAAGTCGTACTGCCTGGGGTGTAATTACTATCTTTAACAATATAGACCCCAGAATAATAAGGTTGCGCCGATATTTTTAGCTCTGGCACAGTAATATAAACGTAATCCCCCTTTGTGTAACGTCCACCGGCCGTTTTTATTTTTAAACGATTACCATCCAGTTTGATTTCACTAATTTTGTCTCCATCACGGTTTTTAATGGCCGCTTTACATTGCGCACCATCTCTTAAAGCTGGGGCATCATCACTTTTTGAAATGGAGATGTAATCGCGCACCATACTGCCTGAATTATCTAAAATAAACATAAAGTTTGGTTTAGCGGTCACCGTGGCACTCGTTGCATCGACCGGCGCATTTGGTAGATTCAATACCGCTGCATTGGCAGAAAGCGGCATGGTGAGCGCAGGAAAAGCCATGCTGATTGATAAGCCTAAACTTAGGCATTTATGAAAAATCTGTTTGAATGTTGTATATTTCATGGTGTTACCCCTAATCAAAATTTATTTTTTTGATACTAATAGTCAATTTATTGAATGTATTTAAATAACCAGCTTGTTTGTATTTACCCATTAACTCAAAAAAGCTTGTATATAACTCACCGTGTTTTTTGGCCCAGCTACCTTCACCGTGACCCGATAGACGGGTGTTTTAGAGATCGTAACGATTGGTATGGGTTTTCCTGCCTGTTTTGAGCTCTGCGCAGATGCATTTGTACTTAATAAACATTTATATTCGTCTGCGACACCAGTACTGGAGCACATTCTTTGGATGATATAAGTAATGGTATTTCCACTATTATCTACACCAGCCGTAATGCCAGTACCTGTGGCAAGCTTTGCAGTTGCTCCATTCACCAGGGTTTTAGCATTCGCCGTGTTTACTGCATAGTATCCGTCAGCCGTAATATTATTTACGAGTAAATTGTTGTTTTTCGTTTTTAACCAGGCCATCGCTGTTTCAGTGCCACTATCTGCAGAAATTGTCGCAGAACGCCTAAATGATAAGTTACCAGCAATCAAGCTGGTGGTATCCACGGAGCGAATCAACGCTACGGCGGCGAGAGACATCACCACCAATGCAATCAGTGAGAAAAATAAAACCACGCCTTTTTGCGCTTTATTTAATTTTGCAAGCGTGAATGAATGAATATTTGACATACGTATTGACCCAATTAAAATTTAGTCCAAACCGCGTTACGAACAGGTATCACAGTTTCGTACACTCTGTAACGATAATTCTGCCAATCAGCCGCAGCGTCAGAAATATCTAACTGTAGCGCCCCATCAGCTATTGCTGCTACCGACGCCGCATTGGTGCAATCCCCATACATGGTGATGCAGGCATTTGGGGTTACAGCGGCTTTTTCTCTTAAAGGGTTGCGAGTTGCAATCGCAATTCGCACTGCCTTAATTCGGTTACGATTGACGGCAGATAAATTACCGGGCGCCCAAATACCTGTAGCATCCGTCCAAAGCGTGATGGTGTTGCTACTTCCTGTAGCTGATACGCCATATTGTGCTTGCATACTCACAACTTCTGGCGCGATAGTCACATTTGAAGTTGTGACAGCCCCTGCACTCGTAATTCTTGTTACTTGTCTGTTTAAATCAAACTTGCCACTACCAACAGCTGTTTCTCTTACCTGATATGTGAAATTATTCCACTGGCCAATACAATACAGGTAACCGTTATTTTTCAGCTTGGTGTCGTCAAGTAATGTAACAGTTGAATACGGTGGTGTCACAGAAGCCGCAGTGGATTGAATAGGTTGCAAAATGCAACTTGGTACTGCGCCATCACTCACTTGCAATGCAAGTTCTCCGTTATTGCACCCCATTCGATTGTCTACCGTTAACGTGGCAGAAACCCGTGATATGATTTTAGTGGGCAGACCACCTGTTTGATTATTGCTATATCGCACCGAAATCGCATCACCTAGGCCTGTTGCACCATTCGTAATCACTAAAGGCGAAAATTCATTCACATTGAGGTCAAGAAGCGCGCCATTTTGTGCCACTTTGTCACACTTATAGATTGAGTTCTGCCCGCCTGCAACGGTAACAGGCATACCAAAACCCGCTTGTTGTATATCACGTGAGATGTTGTAGAGTGCAATATTGCCACTCGTTTGTGCGTCAGCCCCCCCCATGGTGGTACGCTTCTCACCCTCAAATACTGAAAACACATTCATAATGACTAAACTTACTAGCGCGCCTATCGCTAACCCCACCAAAAGTTCAATGAGGCTAAATCCAGTTTGGCCATATCGTCTCGTCATGTTTATCGCACATTGAGACCTATTATTTATGTTTGCTGACTTCATCTGTATAACCTTGTTGGTATATTTGGTACATAATCAATTAACATTTACGCGCGCTTGTACAGTTTCATTATGTGTTATCGCATCACCCGGCACCTTCCATGAAACGGTGATGGTCACTTGCCGATTTGCTAAATCGGTAATTGTTGTTGTTCGTTTGCCGTCTGGTATCAGTGTTGAAATATCAGTATCAGTCTCAGCAAAAGCAGCCAGGTTTGCTGGAGCCGCCCACAGCTGGCCTAACCTTTGCTGAACTAGAAAGCTTGCATCTGCACGAAATTTGGAAGCTGTAGTATTGCTTTTCATTGCTGCTTGCATTCCAACTAGCGCAATCACACCCATTGAAAAAATAAGTATGGCAATTAAAGCCTCAAGTAATGCAATACCGCCTTGGAAACGTTTTTGCACTTCGCGCAATTGGCTCACTTGCCTGCTGGGATAAAAAGTAGATAATTTTTTCACTTGGCTAATCCTTGAATTATTTCCTAACATCTACGTGGGTCTGTACCTGTACTTGGTAGGTTTGGGTCGCAGATACGTACGTTCCCACCAGATTGGAGGTCTATTCTCAACTCCCTACTGTCAGCGGCTGCTAGATTTGGATTGTCAACAACCAGCCGTGTAAATGGGGTTGTTAGTGCCGGCGGGCTGGCTAAAACTGCACCTAACCCATCAAACACGACGGTAGTAGCTGCGACAGGAGTTCTTGTAACTGTGACTGCTGATGAGGAGCCTTCGGAATTTTTTCTTTCCGTAATTATGGCTGGGCAGTCTGCAGCAACGGTCACACAACCGACAGTCCATGCAGAATTGGTCGCAACGGGCATTACAAATTGTACACGCGCGTTACGCCTAATTGCTTCAATCCGTGCTTGTTGTAGCCCGACCTGTATGGATTCTGCAGCACCACGTATCAGACTGTTTTGCACCATCTCTTGGTAAGTAGGAAGTGCCATTAACAATAAAACACTCAAAATTGAAACAGCAATCATTAGTTCCACCAATGTGAAACCTTTTTGTATTGATTGTGCTGTTATTTTCTTAGCCACTAGCATGACCCACCTTTTTTTGTTAACCAGCAGTTCACACTGGTAGCACTGTCAAACTTAGAAGTTCTTGCGTTATCCTGATCAACGGTAAATTGGAAAGAACCCATGCCTAGAGCCGCGTTTCCTGCAGCATTTAAGGTATATGCCGTTGCTGTTTGTGTTGTGCAGGAGTACGTAAAGTAAGTAAGCGCAGGGCTACAGTTAAAGCCGACATAGGTACGATTATCTTGATAATACTGCTCAATCTTTACTCGTAAATCCGCCAAAGTTGAAGTGGCTTCAGCCGCCTTTCCGCGTTTTACATAGTCATCATAAGCTGGCATCGCAATTGAGGCTAAGATAGCAATAATTGCGACGACGACCATGAGCTCTATCAAAGTAAAGCCCCGTTGCGCTTTGTGGGCCAAGTTTAATTTTGGTTTCATCGGTTGTTTAACAGTAAGTTTCATAAGGTATTTCCTTTTTGGTTAATTGAAGCATGCCCTTTTACGGGTGTCTATGTCTAGCGGTAGCTGACAATCGGTTTGTTTTGCGCGATAAGCGGTTGTTTTTTGTATTTTTATTCAAATTTTTGGTTAAATTTTGTCTGTGAAAATTCATTTACATGGCTTATTGAATGCTAAAATGCGCTTCTACTTTTTACGGCCAAGGCTTTTAGCTATGCGCAAAAATATCGCTTATTTATTTTTACTGGCTGCTTTATGTGCAATTGCCGGTGGTTGCGGCACAAAAGGGCCTTTGTATATTCCTGAGCAGCAGTATCCTCAGCCTGCCGAAAAATGACAACACCTTGATTATTACAACACTTTTTTTATTTCTTAAGCCTTTACCGTGAGCACTTTTACTCTTAAAAACAACGCCTTGTTCGCTGAAAATGTAGCGCTAACCGACATCGCGAATCACTTTGCAACGCCTTGCTATGTGTATTCAAAATCCGCGCTGATCCAAGCTTTTGAAAGCTTTAATGCGGGTTTTAAGGGCAGTAATCATTTGGTGTGTTTTGCGGTGAAGTCTAACCCCAATTTGGCGATTCTTAACTTATTTGCGCGCTTAGGCGCGGGGTTTGATATTGTCTCGGGGGGTGAATTGGCACGTGTGCTGGCGGCAGGTGGCGACCCGAAAAAAATCGTATTTTCGGGCGTGGGTAAAACGACAGCCGAAATGCAGGCTGCACTCAACGCTGGTATTTTTTGCTTTAATGTGGAGTCGCGCAGTGAGCTTATTCGGCTGAATACTGTGGCTGGCGCCATGGGCAAAGTAGCGCCAGTCTCACTTCGGGTGAACCCGAATGTTGATGCAAAAACACACCCGTATATTTCTACCGGACTTAAAAACAACAAATTTGGTGTGGCCTATGATGATGCGCTCAACATCTACCTAGAAGCTGCAAAGATGCCCCATATTGCGATTCATGGTGTCGATTGCCATATCGGTTCGCAAATTACTGAGTTATCGCCATTTTTGGATGCGTTTGACCGCGTGTTGGCACTGGTTGATGCGCTCGAACAACAGGGCATCCATATTCAGCATATCGATGCTGGCGGCGGCATTGGCATTTGCTATAGCGATGAAACGCCACCGCAATTTGGCGCATACGCGGCGGCCATGCAAGAAAAACTCGGCCAACGTAAGGTTAAATTGGTGTTTGAACCTGGCCGCGCACTGGTGGGTAACGCTGGCGTTTTGCTTACCAAAATAGAATATCTCAAACCGACCGAGAGCAAAAATTTTGCGATTGTAGACGCGGCCATGAACGACCTGATGCGCCCGGCGCTTTATGATGCTTATCATGAAATTCAAGCCGTTACGCCGCGAGATACCCCTGCGATTTCGTATGAGATTGTGGGCCCAGTCTGTGAAAGTGGCGATTTTCTCGGCCACGATAGAACGCTGGCACTTGAAGAAGGCGATTTACTGGCGATTATGTCTGCCGGGGCTTATGGCATGAGCATGGCAAGTAATTACAACACGCGCCCGCGTGCCGCTGAGGTGATGGTAGATGACGAGACATGTCATTTAATTCGCGCACGTGAAACGGTGGCAGATTTATTTGCCCTAGAGCATACGCTGCCGAATGAATAATTTTTCACGCAAAATTCACTTAAATAAATTACGAAATTAAGTCTTAATTCACACCGAGAGATTTTTGATGCTCTGCGAGCCTTGTAAATAAAGGCTCGCAGAGCATCTCAAAAGGTTTGATAGAAAATCAGTCAAAAATCACAGTTTTATTTGCGTACAATAAAATGCGATTTTCAATATGCCAGCGTACCGCTTTTGAAAGCACGATACGCTCTAAGTCACGACCTTTTTGGATTAAATCTTCCACTTGGTCGCGATGCGAAATGCGGTCAATATCCTGCTCAATAATCGGGCCTTCATCCAACACTTCTGTCACATAATGGCTGGTTGCGCCAATAAGTTTGACGCCACGCTCAAAGGCCCGGTGATACGGCCGCGCACCAATAAACGCCGGTAAAAATGAGTGGTGAATATTGATAATTTGTTTAGGGTAACGGGCGACAAAATCGGGCGATAATATCTGCATATAGCGCGCAAGTACAATCAAATCAATGGCATACTGCTCAAATAATGCAAACTGCTGGGCTTCAGCAGCGGCTTTGTTGTCTTTAGTCACCGGAATGTAGTGAAAATCAACGCCGTAAAATTTTGCCAAACTTTCAGTATCGCGGTGGTTACTGATAATGAGCGGAATCTCGCAGTCTAACTCGCCATTTTTATGGCGGTGCAACAAATCAGCCAAGCAGTGGTCGTATTGCGACACCATAATCGCCACACGAACGGGTTTGTTTGAGAGTTTCAGTTGCCACTCCATGTTAAAACGTGTGGCAATCGGGGTAAAATGCTGTTCAAATTGTGCAATGGGCATGGAAAATCCGCTTAAATCCCACTCAACCCGCATTAAAAACAGGTTGTTTTCAGCATCTTGATGTTGGTCAGCATGTAAAATATTGGCATTGTGCTGATATAAAAAATCAGCGATGGCTGCCACCAGACCTTTGCTATCCGGGCAAGTAATCAGTAAGGTCGCAGTGTTTTTAACGGCTGAATTGTTCATGTTTTCGTGTGCTAATTAGGTTAATATGCGCATTATACCGTAATTAAATTTGATGATTTAAATAGAGGCATATGACAAATACACAAGCTGACATTTTACTCGCTAACCCGCGCGGATTTTGCGCTGGAGTTGACCGTGCAATTATTATCGTGGAACAAGCTTTAGAAAAATTTGGTGCGCCGATTTACGTCCGTAATGAGGTTGTACACAACAAGTTTGTGGTGGATGAATTACGTAAAAAAGGAGCAATTTTTGTCAATGAGCTCGATAAAATTCCGACTGGAAGCACTGTTATTTTCAGTGCGCACGGCGTTTCAAAGGCGGTGCGCCTAGAAGCCGAGGCGCGCGGCCTAACAGCCTTTGATGCCACTTGTCCGCTGGTAACCAAAGTGCACATTGAAGTTGAAAAAATGCGTAAAGCCGGCTTAGAAATCATCATGATAGGCCACAAAGGTCACCCTGAAGTTGAGGGCACCATGGGGCAGGCAGAGCAGGGCATGTACTTGGTTGAAACGCCAGAAGATGTACTCACCCTAAAAGTGAACGACCCAGAAAAATTAGCCTATGTGACACAAACCACGCTCTCCATGGACGATGCAGCGAAGGTCATTGATGCGTTGCAAGCTCGTTTTCCAGCGATTCGCGCCCCTAAAAGTGATGACATTTGTTATGCCACACAAAACCGGCAAGATGCTGTAAAAATTATGGCCAAAGACTGTGACTTAGTCATTATCGTCGGTTCACCCAACAGCTCAAACTCAAATCGCCTGCGCGAGGTGGCGCAAAATCAAGGCGTAGAAGCCTACATGGTGGACAATGCCGGCCACCTTAACCCTGAATGGCTTATCGGCAAAAATAAAATAGGCGTATCCGCGGGGGCCTCAGCCCCTGAAGTATTAGTAAAGGATGTCATTCGCAAACTGCAAAGTTTGGGAGCGGCAAACGTGCAAGAACTGCAAGGCGTGGTTGAAAATGTCATTTTTCAGTTACCAAAAAACTTAACGCAAGCCAGCAAAAGAACTTAATTCTTGCCAATTATGTTTAGCTTGAGCGGCTTTATGCACAGTATGGTTCAAATTACATACAAAAGACACTGTTCGCATCGCTTCCTTCAGCAATATCATGAAAAAGTTTAAAACCCCCGTTTCAGCCCTAGTGCTTATTCATACGGCAGATTTACAAGTGCTTATCATGGAGCGCGCTGATAAAGCGGGCTTTTGGCAATCGGTGACGGGCAGCGTTGAAGGCGGCGAAACACCCTATCAGGCGGCGATTCGGGAGGTGTTTGAGGAAACTGGCCTCAACGCATTAGAATTTGATTTTCAAGATTGGCAAGCTTCGAATGTATATGAAATCTACCCACATTGGCGGCACCGCTACGCGCCAGGGGTGGTTGAGAATCGCGAGCATTTATTTGGCTTGCAACTTCCAAGCCCCTTGCCTATCCAATTAGCGCCAGACGAACATGTGCGATACGAATGGGTGGATTGGCGTGAAGCTGCACAACGCGTTTTTTCCTGGACCAATGTTGATGCACTAAAAAGATTAGGTGAAAGACATCAACGCACGCTGTAAAATAAACCTTTGTTAAAATATTTAAGCGGTTAAAACCAACATTATGCAAACTTCAACCATTAAATTTGAAAAATTTCAGGCCGCTGATGACGCCGATTGCCAGCGCCGTATTATCGCGGCGCGTGAAAAGCTTGGTAAGCGGCTTGTCATTCTCGGGCATCATTACCAAAATGAAAGCGTGTATCGTCATGCCGATTACACGGGCGATTCACTCAAGCTTTCACGTTATTGTGAAGGCTTGGACGCTGAATTTATTGTGTTTTTAGGGGTGCATTTTATGGCAGAGGTGGCCGATATTTTAAGCCGTCCAGAGCAAATCGTCATTTTGCCTGACCTTGCCGCAGGCTGTTCAATGGCCGACATGGCCAATTTGGCCAAGGTTGAGCGCAGCTATCGCGAGCTCAATAAAGTGCTGAATTTTGACGAAACCATTACGCCGATTACCTACATCAACTCTGCCGCCGACCTTAAAGCTTTTTGCGGTGAACACGGCGGTATCGTCTGCACCAGCACCAATGCGCCAAAAATTTTAGAGTGGGGCTTTAAGCAGCGTGAAAAGGTCTTGTTCTTTCCTGACCAAAACTTAGGCCGCTGGAGCGGGCATAAAATGGGTATTCCGCTCGAGCAGATGCCCGTTTGGGACCCAGACCAGCCATTAGGCGGCTTAACTGAGGAGCAGATTAAAAATGCCAAAATCTTGCTGTGGAAAGGCCATTGTGCAGTGCATCAAATGTTCCGTCCGCAAAATATCACGCAGTTCAAGGCACAACATCCGGACGGCTTGGTGATTTCACACCCTGAAGCACCGTTTGAAGTGTGTTTAAATTCTGACTACGTGGGATCAACAGAATATATTCTTAAAACGGTCACCGATGCGCCGGCCAATAGCAAATGGCTGGTTGGTACTGAACTCAACTTGGTCAATCGTCTGGCTGAGCAAATGAAGCCACAGGGCAAGCTGGTGCAATTTATGAGCCATGTGGTGTGCGAATGCTCCACCATGGCGCGCATTGACCCGCAACATTTGGCGTGGGTATTAGAAAACTTGGCCGATGGTAAAGTGGTGAACCAAATCAAAGTACCAGAACGCGAAGCGAAATTAGCAAAACTCACGCTGGACCGCATGTTGTCGGCTTCCTAACATGACTACTTGCCCCCTTTGCCTGCCAACGCCGTTTGAAACATTATGGGCGGATGATTTTTGCCGGGTAGTGTTATTGAACGACACAGATTACCCCGCCTATTGCCGGGTAGAATTGCTTGCCCACGTGAAAGAAATGTCAGACTTGCCGCCGCCAGAGCGGGCAAAAATGATGAAAGTGGTGTTTGCGGTTGAAACTGCACTGCGCGAGGTAATACAGCCCGATAAAATCAACCTCGCCAGCCTTGGCAACAAAACCCCGCACATTCACTGGCATGTGATTCCGCGTTTTTCGCATGACAAGCATTTTCCAAATTCGCACTGGGGTGAAGTCATGCGCGAAAGTCATAGGCCGCAACTTGATACCGCTCTAAAACAAACGCTGGCCGATAAAATAAAAGCGCATATCCATTGCGCTTTTTCATCGACTTAACCATCAAAAAAAGAGGCTTTTTAGCATCAACCTTTTTCGATGCTCTGGAAGCCTTGTAAATAAAGGTTTCCAGAGCATTATTTTTTTCTCGGCGTAACGTATGCTGTTTTAAAGCTATTTTTAACCTATATTTTTCAGTTGTTTTTCTACCTAAACCACTAGCCGCTCCACCACTTTGCCGTTCAAAATATGGCTTTCAATAATTTCATCGATATCTTCGTTATCAATAAACGTATACCAAACGGCCTGGGGGTAAACAACCAACACTGGCCCTTCATTGCAACGGTCTAAGCAACCAGCGCGATTGATGCGCACTTTGCCTTCGCCACTCAGCCCTAACTTTTTAATGCGCGCTTTCATGTGGTCAAAAGCAGCTTCTGCGCCCTTATCTGCACAGCAGGCCTCATTATTTTCGCGTTGGTTGAGGCAGAAAAATACGTGATATTGAAAATGGCTGTTCATCGGTGAATTCATCCTACAAATATTGAGTAAACCATCGCTGTGACCTCACTCCGTCGCCAGGCTGTCTTCTTTGGTAAACGTCCAGGTGCGTGTAATGCTTAAAATATCCACTTCATTGCGAATATCATCCGGAAAGCGCGCGTAAGGCGCGGCTAACTCAACAATTTGTTTGGCTGCGTCATCCAGCACTTTGTGACCTGAACTGCGCGTGAGTTCTACAGATTCCAGTGTGCCATCCGATTTTATTGAAACCGTGAGTTGCAGTTGGCCGTAAAGTTTGAGGTTTTTAGCGGCTTCCGGGTAATTTAGATTGCCCACTCGTTCTACTTTTTGCCGCCATGTATCCACATAAAGTGCATATTTATATTCTTTTGCCCGCGCGCCTATAAATTTACGCTTTGGCTTTTTCTGGTAATCATCCCAGTTTTTAGCAATGAGCGCTTCTTTTTTATCTATTTCGATGGCTTGCGCAATCATATCGGATGAATTAAGTTTGCTCGGCGTTTCCTGGTCACCCGTTTCTGACTCTTTTGCGGTAGAAGCTTGCCTGGATTCAGACTCGACTTTTTTAGTGGCGTTGATTTGCGTCATCAATTCTTGCGCTTTTTGCTCAAGCTCGGTGACGCGCTTTTCTTCTTGGGTTTCCTCCGCGGCTTTTTTTGCTGCACGTGCGCCTGCTTTTACTTCAGTGGTCGGTTTAACGGTCAGCTCGGCTTTTTGTTGCTTAATGGCCGGCAACGGCGTTTTCATTTTTCGATCTTGGTCTGTATTGCCCCCGCGATCCAAATTTGCCTGCGCCAGCACATCTGCTTTTTCAGGTTTAGTATGCGTTTTAGCGTTGACCAGCAACACTTCTAGAGTGGGCAAGCGGTCGGCAAATTTTTTAAGGTCAGACTCAAAATGAATACTCAAGAGCACCACATGAATGAATACCGATACCCAAATAGCAATGGCCATTGTGCTAATGTTTTTTAACTTAGCAAAAGGTGAAATTTGAGAAGTGATGACTGAATTTACCAAAAATCGTACCCTAAACGCTAAGTTTTAAAGCATCCAGAATTTTTTGATGCACACCGCCAAAACCGCCGTTACTCATCACCAGAATATGGTCGTTTGGCTGGGCGATTGCTGCAATCGCCCGCACCATTGCGCCTAAATCATCATAGCTTTTTGCTTTATTGGCTATTGGTTTAAGGGCTTCGGCAGCATCCCACCCCAAGTTTGCACCATAACAAAACACCACATCGGCTTCTTTAAGGCTGGCAGGTAGCGCATCTTTCATGACGCCCAATTTCATGGTGTTTGACCGTGGCTCTAGTACGGCTAAAATGCGATTGCCACCCACTTTAGCGCGCAAACCAGCCACTGTGGTTTCAATGGCCGTTGGGTGGTGCGCAAAGTCATCGTAAACCGTGATTTTGTTCACTTCACCTTTGGTTTCCATACGGCGTTTTACGTTTTTAAATTCCGTCAATGCGGCAATGCTCGTCTCAATCGCTACCCCAGCGTGGCGCGCCGCGGCAATGCTGGCAAGGGCGTTCATACGGTTATGCTCACCCAGCAAATCCCAAGCGACATGCCCTTGCAATTGTCCTTTAAATAGCACATCAAAAGCCCCTGTTCCCTGCGGATTCGCGGCTTGCCAGTCATCATCCGTGCCGAATTTTTCTACCGGTGTCCAACAGCCTTTTTCAATCACACGCTGCAAACTTTGCTCTTTGCCATTTGCCACGATCAGACCAAGCTGTGGCACCGTTCTAACCAAGTGATGAAACTGCTTCTCAATCGCTGCCAAGTCCTCAAAAATATCTGCATGGTCAAACTCAAGATTATTTAGCACCGCGGTGCGCGGACGATAATGCACAAACTTGGAGCGTTTATCAAAAAATGCCGTGTCATATTCATCGGCTTCAATCACAAAAAAGGGTGAAACGCTTTTACTGTCTTGAACCGGCACTTGTGGCAAGCGTGCTGATACAGAAAAATTTTCTGGCACACCGCCAATCAAAAAGCCAGGGGCTAGCCCAGCATATTCTAAAATCCAAGCCAGCATTGAGCTGGTGGTGGTTTTACCATGAGTGCCGGCTACCGCTAATACCCATTTACCTTGCAGCACATTTTCTGCCAACCATTGTGGGCCAGAAATATAAGGTAAACCTAGATTTAAAATAGCTTCCATCAATGGGTTGCCGCGGGAAACCACATTGCCCACCACATAAATATCCGGATTTAATTTTGTCTGCGTTGGGTCAAAACCTTCAATCAACTCAATGCCTTGTGCCTCGAGCTGGGTACTCATTGGCGGGTAAACATTGGTGTCGCTGCCTGTCACTTTGTGACCAGCGGCTTTTGCCAACACTGCAATGCCACCCATAAAGGTGCCGCAAATACCAAGTATGTGAATATGCATCTCTAAATTTTAACCTTTTATAACAAGCGCTTAACTAAATAAAGTGTTGGATTATGGCAAATTAGTCGCTTCAGACTTTTCATGCAAAATGCCTTTTTTGAACGCTAAATTTTTTTGACAAAAAACTGAAAAAAACGCTAAAGAAAAAAAACAGTTTGCCGTAAATCACTTAAGCGCATAACGACGCGATTGATATTAATCCACACGTCGTATGATAAGCCATCCCAGCCACAAATGGCAGAGTGCAATAAACCAAACGGAGTAAAAAATTATGAACCAACCTCTTCCTGTATCAGCCATGGCAAGTGCGGCAGAGATATTTTTAGGTCGTCAGCCCATTTTAGACCATAAAAAACAAATTGTGGCCTTTGAGTTGTTGTTTAGATCTAAAGCCAGTTTAGATGATGCCGATGTTAGCGACGACTTGCTCGCCACCTCAACGGTCATTGTAAACACACTGAGCCAGTTTGGTTTAGAGCAGGTATTGGGCAACAAATTGGGGTTCTTAAATGTTTCGGCTAGCCTGCTATTAAGTGAAACCGTCAATCTGCTGCCACCAGAGCGTATTGTGCTAGAAATACTTGAAGATGTGCCGATTAACTCACAAATCATTGCACGTTGCCAACAACTAAAAGACATGGGCTTTAGGCTTGCCCTTGATGATTTTGAATATCGCTCAGAATATGACGCACTATTTCCGCTTATAGATTACGTCAAAATTGATTTAACCATCACCCCCGTGGCCAAATTACCTGAAATCATCAAATTTTTACGTAAAGTCACGAGCGCCAAACTGATTGCCGAAAAAGTTGAAGAAGAAGCGCTCTTTCTGCAATGTAAGGACTTAGATTTTGACGCCTACCAAGGCTTCTTTTTTGCCAAACCAACTTTGCTAAAAGGTAAAAAACCTCAACCTCATCAAACTACCCTCATGCGTGTGATGGGTGAATTACTCGGTGATGTTAACCTTGGCAAATTAGAAACCATGTTTAAAGACGCCCCTAGCCTCACTCTGGGTTTATTGAAACTTGTGAACTCTGTGGGCATAGGCGGCGGCAGACAAAAAATTGAATCCATTCGCCAAGCCATTGTGGTGCTTGGCCAAAAACAACTGATGCGCTGGGTGCAATTACTACTCTACGCAACCCCTGATGGCAGTGCTGGCGGCACACTCATGCTGCAAGTTGCCAACCGCGCACGTTTAATGGAACTGGTCGCCAAGAAAATAGATCACCACCAACCTAATTTTAGCGACCAAGCGTTTATGGTGGGCATGCTATCGCTTGCAGATGTGGTGATGCAAACCCCGCTAGAACAAGTGCTAGAAGAAATTGGCGTATCAGATGATATTAAAAGCGCTGTGTTAAACCATGAAGGCCTATTAGGCGAATTATTAGCACTATCAGATGTGATTGAAAAAGGTGATTTTAAAGCTGCAGAACAAGAAATTGAAAAACTTGGCATCAGTGCAAATGATTTACTCGAGATTCAGCTTGAAACCATGCAGTGGGCCAATCAAATTACGGCTTAACTGGCATTACAATCAATATCCGCTCTGCCGAGCGGGTATTGCCAAATAATTAGCCTAAATTAGGTGCCAGCCAGCGTTCCAAATACGCCTTAGGCAGATTTCTGCGTTTTGCCATATCCTCCAATTGGTCTTCACCAATTTTATCCACGCTAAAATATTTTGCTTGTTTGTGCGCTAAATAGAAACCTGAAACTGCTGCCGCTGGCTGCATGGCGAAACTTTCTGTCAGCGTCATACCGATTTCATCGCATTGCAACAGGTTGAACATATCTGGCTTCACGGTGTGGTCTGGGCAAGCGGGATAACCCGGTGCCGGGCGAATGCCTTGATAGTTTTCTTTTATCAAGGCATCAACCTCTAATTTCTCATCCGCTGCATACCCCCATAAATCAGTGCGAATACGCGCATGCATATATTCAGCAAAGGCTTCGGCCAGCCTATCAGCCAGCGCTTTAAACATAATGCCGCTGTAATCATCATGTTCAGCGATAAAACGCTGCTCAATTTTTTCAATGCCTAGCCCCGCCGTAACGGCGAACAAACCGATATAGTCTTCAGTACCTTTGGGCGCAACAAAATCACTTAAGCATTGGTTGGGTCGTGCCTCGCCGTCAATCACCGGTTTTACCGTTTGCTGACGCATGCCATACCAAGTAAACGCGGTTTGCGTGCGGGTCTCATCGGTATAAATTTCAATATCATCATCATTAACTGAGTTTGCTGGCATGAGCGCGATGACGCCATTGGCCGTGAGCCAGCGCCCATCAATGATTTTTTTCAGCATCAATTGCGCTTCATTGAAGACTTTAGTGGCGGCTTCACCCACAACGTTGTCGGTCAAAATTGCTGGATAACTGCCGGCTAAATCCCAAGTTTGGAAATAAGGAGACCAATCGATATATTGCGCGATTAAGCTTAAATCAATATTTTTGAAGACACGACGGCCAATAAACTTTGGCTTCACGGGTGTAAATTCACCCGTAAATGAAAGTTTGGCCTTATTGGCACGCGCTTCTGTAATGGTGAGTAGAGGCGTGCCTTTTTTATTGGCATGCTGATTGCGCGCTTTGGCGTAATCAGCCTGAATTTCTGCCAAATAAGCACCGCGGCTTTCTGGGGTCAGTAGATTTTGCATCACCGATACCGAGCGCGAAGCATCTGGCACGTAAATCACTGGGCCATCGTAATGGGGGGCGATTTTTACCGCGGTATGCGCGCGTGAAGTAGTTGCTCCGCCAATGAGCAATGGTGTGCCTAAACGATGAAAATGAGGATCGCGTTGCATTTCTTTAGCAACATAAGCCATTTCTTCCAACGATGGCGTAATCAAGCCGCTTAAACCGATAATGTCGGCATTCTCCGCTTTGGCCATGGCTAAAATTTCCGCCGCTGGCACCATTACGCCCATATTCACCACTTCAAAGTTATTGCATTGCAGCACCACAGACACAATATTTTTGCCGATGTCATGCACATCGCCTTTTACTGTGGCGATGACCACTTTACCCTTTGGCTTGGCCACTACACCCGTGCGCTCTTGCTCTAATAACTTTTCGGCTTCAATAAATGGGATTAAGTGCGCCACGGCTTGCTTCATGACGCGGGCAGACTTCACCACCTGTGGTAAAAACATTTTTCCTTGCCCAAATAAATCTCCCACGATATTCATGCCATCCATGAGCGGGCCTTCAATAACATGAATGGGCCTGCCGCCTTTGGCTTCAACTGCAGCACGGGCTTCTTCGGTATCTTGCACAATGAATTCCGTGATGCCATGCACCATGGCGTGCGCCAAACGCTTTTCTACCGGCGCAGGATGTTCAGGCGTGCCACGCCACTCTAACGTGGCTTCTTCTTTTTTGCCACCCGCTTTTAAGGTGCTGGCGATTTCAATTAGCCGCTCTGTCGGCGCCAGCAAATTATTAGGGTCAGTAATACGGTTGAGTACCACATCCTCTACACATTTTTTAAGCGCTGGCTCTAAATCATCGTAAACGCCCATCATGCCTGCGTTGACAATGCCCATGGTCATACCCGCTTTGATAGCATGGTATAAAAACACGGTGTGAATCGCCTCACGCGCGGGGTCGTTACCTCTAAAGCTAAAGCTCACATTTGAAACACCGCCTGAAATTTTGGCATGTGGAAGATTTTGCTTAATCCAACGTGTGGCTTCAATAAAATCCACCGCGTAGTTGTTGTGTTCTTCAATGCCGGTAGCAATCGCAAAAATATTCGGGTCAAAGATAATGTCTTCCGGTGGAAAGTCTTGCGCGACCAATAAATCATACGCACGTTTGCAGATTTCGATTTTTCTCTCATAAGTATCGGCTTGGCCTTTTTCATCAAACGCCATCACAATTACTGCGCGCCATAACGACGGCACAGTTTGGCTTGACGTAAAAATTCTGCTTCGCCTTCTTTCATCGAAATGGAATTGACAATTGCCTTGCCTTGCACGCACTTTAAGCCCGCTTCAATCGCTGACCATTTACTGGAATCAATCATCACGGGTACGCGCGCAATATCAGGTTCAGAAGCAATTAAGTTTAAGAAATGCGTCATGGCTTTAACGGCGTCTAACATGCCTTCGTCCATGTTAATGTCAATAACTTGCGCGCCATTTTCCACTTGCTGACGTGCCACGCTCAGGGCTTCTTCATATTGTTCGTTAATAATCATGCGCGCAAAGGCTTTACTGCCCGTCACGTTAGTGCGCTCGCCCACATTGACAAAGAGTGAGCTGTCATCAATGATAAATGGCTCTAGCCCTGAAAGCCGCGTGTAAGGTGGCACGGTCGGCACTTGGCGAGGCGGAATATCTTTAATCGCCTCATAAATCGCGTTGATGTGCGGTGGCGTTGTACCACAGCAGCCGCCCGCGATATTGACAAACCCACTCTGTGCAAACTCTTTGACTAAGCTTGAGGTCACATCAGGCGTTTCGTCAAAGCCTGTGTCGCTCATCGGGTTGGGCAAGCCCGCGTTGGGGTAAATACAGACAAACGTATCGGCAATTTTTGAAAGCTCTTCGGCATATGGGCGCATCAACGTTGCACCCAACGCACAGTTTAGGCCAATGGTAAGCGGCTTAGCATGGCGCACAGCGTGCCAAAAAGCCGTGACGGTTTGACCAGACAAAATACGCCCTGAAGCATCCGTCACCGTGCCGGAAATCATGATAGGCAAGCGACTGCCATGTTCTTCAAAGAACGTTTCAATGGCAAACAATGCCGCTTTGCAGTTGAGCGTATCAAAAATGGTTTCGACCATTAAAATATCGGCACCACCTGCCACCAAGCCGCGTACTTGCTCTAAATAGGCGTTCATGAGCTCATCGAACGTAACATTTCGCGCGGCGGGGTCGTTCACATCAGGGGAAATTGAAGCCGTTTTAGGCGTTGGGCCAAGTGCGCCTGCCACAAAGCGCGGCTTATCCAGCGTGCTGTATTGATCACATGCAGCGCGCGCAAGCTTAGCCGCTTGCACGTTCATTTCATAGACCAAATGCGCCATGTGGTAATCATCTTGCGCAACTTTAGTCGCGCCAAAGGTGTTGGTTTCAATGATATCCGCACCCGCAGCCAAGTATTTTTCGTGAATTTCCTGAATAATTTGCGGCTGGGTGAGCGTGAGTAACTCATTATTGCCCTTCACAAATAGCTCACGCTCGCCCGCTGGCGCTTTAAAGTCCGCAAAGCGCTCACCTCGATAATCCGCCTCAGTCAGCTTATATTGCTGAATCATCGTACCCATTGCACCATCAAGTATTAAAATGCGCTGCGCTAATAGCTGACGCAATTGGGTTTCAACGGGGGATAGTGGTTTGAAATTCATTTGTACTCGATTTGTTGATGAAATTTTACGCAAAAAATTCAGGATGATTACTCATAGTTAAGTTTGGTTGTTAATTATGCTTTATCGTTACGTCGGTATTGTATTGCCTCAGCAATATGTGTTGGTTGAATTGTATTTTCATTGGCTAAATCCGCAATGGTTCTGGCTACTTTTAAAATGCGATGATACGCTCTGGCAGACAAACTTAAACGACTGATAGCCTGTTTTAATAGTTGCAGCCCTGCTTCATCTGCTAAGCAATGCTGATCAATTTCTTTTGTGCCCAGTAAGTTATTTGGCTTGCCTTGTCTTGCTAATTGCTTGTTACGTGCTTTTTCAACTCGCGCCCTTACCAAATCAGAAGATTCTGATTGTTTCGCACTTAATAATTCATCTTCCTTCAAAGCTGGCACTTCAATATGTAAGTCAATGCGGTCTAGCAGTGGCCCCGATATTTTGGCTTTGTATCGCGCAACTTGGTCAGGTGTACAGCGGCACTTATTATTAAAATGTCCTAGATAACCACAAGGGCAGGGATTCATGGCCGCAATCAGTTGAAATTGCGCAGGAAAATCCGCCTGACGTGCCGCACGTGAGATAGTGATATGACCGCTCTCCAGCGGTTCGCGCAACACTTCTAATACTTTACGGTCAAATTCTGGCAATTCATCAAGAAACAATACACCATGATGCGCGAGTGAAATTTCACCTGGCCGGGGAATTCCGCCTCCACCTACCAGAGCAACGCCTGATGCCGTATGATGCGGCGACCTAAACGGGCGGCGCTTCCAATCCTCAAGCTTATAATTGCCATTTAAAGATTGTAATGCTGCCGATTCTAGCGCTTCATCTTCTGTCATGCTAGGCAAAATGCCAGCAAAGCGACTTGCCAGCATACTTTTACCTGTGCCGGGCGGGCCGCTCATAATTACACTGTGACCACCTGCGGCTGCAATTTCTAATGCACGCTTTGGTGCTGACTGGCCTTTGACTTCACTAAAATCTGGATAGCTGAGTTTGGCCGATTGGTGGTGCGCCTCTTGTTGCACCAAGGGGGTGCGGCCGGCTAGATGTGCACATACTTTCAATAATGTATTGGCTGGATAGACAATGGCATCTGCTACCAAAGCAGCTTCTGCCGCACTTTCTTGTGGCAATACAAAAGCGCGCCCACATTTATAAGACTTAAATGCCATGGCCAGCGCACCACGAATTGGCCTAAGCTCTCCAGTGAGGGCTAATTCACCCGCAAACTCATAGCGAGATAATGCCTCAATAGGAACTTGCCCCGATGCCGCCAAAATACCCAAAGCAATGGGTAAATCGTAGCGCCCACTTTCTTTAGGTAAGTCGGCAGGAGCTAAATTTACCGTAATTCGTCTGGCCGGGAACTCAAACTGCGCCGTTTGCAATGCGGCACGCACACGGTCTTTACTCTCTTTCACCTCGGCTTCAGGGAGACCAACAATGGTAAAGCTGGGCAGCCCATTGGCTAAATGCACCTCAACGACCACTTCTGGTGCATCCATGCCACTTAATGCGCGGCTATATAAAACAGCCAAACTCATGCTAATTTCTTTGCTGGGCTTCTAATTCAGCTAGTTTTGCTTCTAACTGGCTGAGCTTTTCTTTGGTACTTCTTAGCACTTCGGCCTGCACGTCAAATTCTTCACGCGTGACGAGTTCCAATTTGGTGAGCGCGCCCTTTAACAGTGCATGAATGTTTTTTTCAGCATCGCCTAAAGGTGAACTGCTAATTATCTCTTTGATTTTTATAGATAATTCATTTAATTTTTCTGAGCTTAACATCATGACTCCTTTGTATTTAGGTAGTAGTTTATCAGGTTTTGGCGAATTTAGATAAATCTATGCTGAGTAAAAATTAAATAACCTACTGATTATAAACAAAATTTATATTGGCACAGCCTTTGCTTAATGTGTATTGAATAATTTTTTATTCTTAACATTTTCAAGGGGAATCAATATGCGTAACTCGTTATTGTCAATTGCAGTATTAAGTGTATTCACATTACCTACAATTTCTTTCGCGGAAGAGGCTGCGCCAGCCGCTGAAGCGCCTACAGTTGCGGCAACAGCATCACCACATACTTTTGCTTATAACGTTGGGCTATACAGCCAATATATTTTTCGCGGCCTCACACAAACTCGTGAAGACCCCGCTATTCAAGGCGGTGTCGATTACACACATGCCAGCGGCTTTTATGCGGGTGCATGGGCTTCAAACATCAGCTGGTTAACAGATGGCGATTACTACAAAAGCTCAAGCTTGGAGCTAGACCTTTATGGTGGCTACGCTAACACGATTGGCGAAACAGGCATTGGCTACAACGTAGGGCTACTGCAATACATTTATCCTGGCAGAAAATTCAGCGGTACTAAAAAAGCCGAAACCACCGAAATTTACGGTAGCCTTTCATACGGATGGCTTTCTGGCAAAGTTTCTGCGGTTGTATCAGATGGCGCATTTGGTTTTGATAATGCCGACGGTTCAACCTATACAGAGTTAAATTTGGCCGTACCCTTTGGTAGTGGTTTTTCTGGCGTAGCGCATGTCGGCTACCAAGATTTTACCGGCAAAGGCAATAGCCAGTTTGATTATGCAGACTGGAAGTTGGGCGTGACTAAATCATGGGATGGTGGTGTGAATTTAGGTGCATACTACACCGACACCGATGGCAAAAAATCTGATTTCACGGATGCTTCTGGCCAAAACATCGCCAAAGAACAATTCACTGTATTTGTACAAAAAACTTTTTAAACCAGTTAGTGCGAGATTTCTCGCACTTTTAGGAGGCACTCATGAAATTTATATCAGCAATTATTAAGCCCTTCAAGCTTGATGAGGTGCGCGAAGCACTTTCTGCCATTGGCGTGCAAGGGATTACCGTAACGGAGGTGAAAGGCTTTGGCCGTCAAAAAGGCCACACCGAGCTATATCGTGGTGCTGAGTACGTAGTGGATTTCTTACCAAAAGTGAAAGTGGAAATTGCCATTGATGACAAAATTTTAGATCAGGTCATTGAGGCGATTGAAAAATCAGCCGCTACTGGAAAAATCGGTGACGGCAAAATCTTTGTGTTTAATTTAGAGCAAGTCACCCGTATTCGTACAGGTGAAACTGGCTCAGAAGCACTCTAAGGGGATCAACATGAAAAAAGTTCTTTCGATATTGGCATTAGTGACAACACTAGGCTTAGGTTTTACCGGCAACGTATTGGCTGAGGACGCCCCTGCGGCAGATGCTGCAACAACTGAGGTTGTGGCAACTCCCGATGCAGTCGCTCCTGTTGAAGCGGCAACCCCAGAAGTGGCGACAGCACCTGAAGCGGCGCCAGCAGAGGCAGCTGCTCCAGAGGTAGCACCAACGGTAGACAAAGGTGACACGACTTGGATGATGATTTCAACCATTTTAGTGGTGTTAATGGTGCCGGGGTTGGCCTTGTTCTACGGCGGGTTGGTGCGAAGCAAAAACATGCTGTCCGTATTAATGCAAGTATTTGTAGTGTTCTCACTTGTTTCTGTATTATGGGCAGTTTATGGGTATAGCTTAGCTTTTGGTAGCGGCGCTGGCCCCATCATCGGTGACTTTGGCAAACTTTTCTTGGCAGGCGTTACGTCAGATTCACTATCGGATACCTTCACGGCTGGCGTTAAGATTCCTGAGTATGTCTTCATTGCCTTTCAATGCATTTTTGCGGGCTTGACGGCTACGTTGATTGTTGGTTCTTTTGCTGAGCGTATAAAATTTAGTGCGGTATTACTGTTCTCTGCTATTTGGTTCACATTGAGCTACATTCCTATTGCCCATATGGTTTGGGGTGCAGGTGGCTATTTGCTGGGCCAAGGCGCATTAGACTTTGCCGGTGGTACTGTTGTGCATATCAATGCTGCGGTAGCAGGTTTAGTCGGTGCTTACATGGTGGGCAAACGCATTGGTTACGGGAAAGAAGCATTAACACCACACAATTTAACATTAACCATGCTGGGTGCTGCATTGCTATGGGTGGGTTGGTTTGGTTTCAACGCAGGCTCTAACTTAGAAGCCACAGGTGGTGCTGGTCTAGCTTTAGTCAACACACTCTTTGCAACGGCTGCAGCGGTATTGGCATGGTCGATTGGTGAAGCTTTTACCAAAGGTAAAGCCTCTATGCTGGGTGCGGCTTCTGGTGCAGTAGCAGGTTTGGTTGCCATTACACCAGCTTGCGGCTCAGTTGGGCCAATGGGTGGCATTGTCATTGGCTTTGCCGGCGGCTTCTTATGCTTGTGGGGTGTGACTGGCCTGAAAAAATTACTGGGTGCTGATGACTCACTCGATGTATTTGGTGTGCATGGCGTAGGCGGTATTGTGGGTGCACTATTAACAGGTGTATTTACTGCGCCTAGTTTGGGTGGAACCGGTAAACCGGATTTCTCCATTGCCTCACAAGTCATTGTGCAGGGCGAAGGCGTTATTATCACCATCATTTGGTCAGCCATTGCAGCATTCATCGCTTACAAAATTGCCGATTTGATTGTTGGGCTACGTGTATCTGAAGAAGCGGAACGTGAAGGTTTGGATACCACTTCTCACGGAGAGCGCGCTTACAACATTTAAGTCAGTTGTTGGCACGTTAGTTTTACCATAAAAACGGGGGCATTAAACCCCCGTTTTTTGTGCATCTTAGTCGCCAACCTTTTTTGATGCTCTGGAAGCCTTTATTTATAAGGCTTCCAGAGCATCAATTTTTTCTCGCATCATTTTTCTACGTATTCATTGATATTTCAGCGTCAATATTTAGCACAACATAACTAAATTATTCTTGAAAATGTACCTCGTTTAGTAGTGCTACACCCGATTCAAGCGCGACTACAAAAAACATAGCACGCATCAATAATTGTGTAATATTCAGATTTACGTCAAAAAACACTTGACAGATAAAACTAAATATCTAATTATATAGTTATGAAAATAATTCAAACGATTCCTGATGCGTGGCAAAACATCGCGCAACTGTTTATTGCGCTAGGCGACGCGCACCGGCAACGCATTTTGCTCACCTTTGAAAAAGGCGAGCGCATGAATATTTTGCAGATTGCCGCCGCATCTACTTTAAGCCGGACTGCCGTCACGCATCATTTAAGAATACTGCGCGATAGCGGCGCGCTGCAAAGTGAAAAAGTTGGTAAAGAAGTGTATTTTTGGGTAGATAAAGCATTTATGACAAATGCCATTAGCAATGTGTTGCATTACATTGAAACAGAAATTTAGTTTTTAATCGTTCAATAAAACAAAAAAAGTTGGGGGAGAACTTGAAATGCTAGCCAAGTTATTAAAGGTTGTCTGTAGGGTTTTGTTTCGCGTTGAGGTACGCGGCTTAGAAAACGTACCTAAAGAAGATGGGTTGCTGATTGTTGCCAATCACGAATCATTTTTAGATGGCCTGTTGCTGGGCTTATTTTTGCCCAAAAGAGCCACCTTTGTTGTACACACTTCGGTACTTAAAAAATGGTCGTTCAGGCAAGCCTTACGCTTAACACCCCATCTTGCGGTAGACCCTTCCAGCCCGCTGGCCATGAAAAAAGTCATTAAATTGATTGAAGCGGGCGAAAATGTAGTGATTTTTCCTGAAGGTCGTATTACCTTAACTGGCAACCTCATGAAGGTTTACGACGGCCCAGGCTTTG
>Ga0208694_1001821_pt1 | contig 24476 bp, 19 predicted proteins | sample AD_UKC078_MetaG_FD_184442 | JGI IMG/M metagenome (GOLD analysis project Ga0208694, IMG submission 184442) | Active sludge microbial communities of municipal wastewater-treating anaerobic digesters from USA - AD_UKC078_MetaG (SPAdes) (version 2) | ecosystem: Engineered > Bioreactor > Anaerobic >...
TACATATGATCTTTCCAAATTCAGAATAAATTCCAGCACGATTGTAAACATCTGAAGCTGATTCGTTTTCGCTTCTAAAATAAGCCGATTTCTTTTCCCAATGTTTTTGATAATTCTCTTCTAAGCTTTCAAAATTAGGCTGTGCAGGAACGGTCTCAATATCTAAAAATAAAACTTCGTTAATTTTAACTTTTTCTAACATAATTACTTATTTATATTTTGAAGAATAAATTTACTTAATAAATCAATTGCAACATCGTTGTTACCACCTTGTGGAACAATAATATCTGCATATCTCATAGTTGGCTCAATAAATTGAAGGTGAGAAGGTTTTACTGTTTTTTCGTATCTTTCCAAAACCATGTTGACAGAACGTCCTCGCTCTATAATGTCGCGTTGAATAACACGAGATAATCTGTCGTCTGCATCGGCATTTACAAACACTTTTAAATCCATTAGGCTACGCAACTGTTTATTTCCCAAAATTAAAATTCCCTCAATAATAATAATTTTTAAAGGCTCAACTTTTATAGTTTCCTCACTACGAGTGCAAGTCAAATATGAATAAATTGGCTGATAAATTGTTTTTTTCTGCTTCAACTCCTTGATATGCTCAATTAAAAGCGACCACTCTATAGCATCGGGGTGGTCAAAATTTATTTTTTGCCTTTCTTCCAATGGCAAATGACTATTATCCTTATAATATGAATCTTGAGGAATTAATGTAACACAATTTTTGGGAAGTTGGTCTATAAGTTTTCTAACTACAGTAGTCTTACCAGAACCAGTTCCGCCTGCAATACCAACCACTAACATAATATTATCATTATTAGAAAAAAAATATTAATTTTGAATTTTTAAAAATAATAAAAATATTTTAAATATGCTATATCCAATAAAATTTAAACCAATATATAAGCCAAAAGTATGGGGTGGCGAAAAAATTAAAAATTTAAAATCAGATAAAAAAACACCCGATAATTGTGGCGAATCTTGGGAAATATCTGCATTACAAGGCGATTTGTCCGTTGTGGCAAATGGATTTTTAAAAGATAATACAATTGAAGAAATTATTGAAGTTTACATGGGCGAAATTGTCGGAGATGAGGTTTTTGATAACTTTGGATATGAATTTCCTTTGCTAATAAAAATAATTGAAGCTAAAGAAAATTTGTCAATTCAAGTACACCCTAATGATGAGCTTGCCGCAGAAAGGCATAATGCCAGAGGTAAGTCAGAAGTTTGGTATGTTTTGGAATCAGAAAAAGGAGCAAAATTAATTTCGGGCTTTTGTAAAAACACAAATTCAAATGAGTTTTTTAATGCAATAGAAAAAGAAGATTTTGAAAATTTACTAAATATTGTTGAAACAAAAGCAGGAGAGGTTTATTATATTCCCGCAGGCAGAGTGCATAGCTTGGGCGAAGGAAATTTAATTTTAGAAGTGCAACAAACTTCAGATGTTACTTATAGAGTTTATGATTACAATAGAAAAGACAGAGAACTGCATTTAGACTTGGCAAAAGGTGTGATAGATTATTCAAAAACTGAAAATCTAAAAATTAATTTCTCTAAAAAAGCGGATAGCCAAAATAAAATAATTTCAAACCAATTTTTCACATTGAATTACATTCCAATTATGAATGAAATTCAGAAAAATTACTATAATTTAGATAGTTTTGTAGTTTATTTTTGTGTAAATGGAAAAGTCCAAATAAAAACACCTTCTAACAAAACAGAAACATTATCAAAAGGAGAAACTATTTTAATTCCTGCAGCAATAAAAGATGTAAATATTGTTCCAGAAATTTATTCCGAAATTATTGAAATTTATATAGAAATTTAGTTGGCTTTGGTTGTTAATTCAGCAAAAACTTGTTCTAAGCTATGTTCTTTTAATTGAAGACTAAGCACAGTGTTATTATTTTCAACAGCAAGATTAAAAATATCTTGTCTTATATCTGTTTTAGAGTCAAATTCAATATTATAATGATTTTTCCCTAAATCGCGAACAGCTAAAACACCAGCTATAAGTTTAAGTTTTTTAGTATCAATAGGTTTTAATGTTTCTAAATCCAAGCTTTTTACTTTGTCTTTCAATTTTGCCTGAATTGTTTTAGTAGTGCCGTCGGCAACGATAATACCTTTATTTATAATTAAAATTCTATCACAAATAGCTTCAACTTCTTGCATAATGTGAGTTGATAGTAAAACAGTTTTGCTTTTACCTAAATCTTGAATTAAGTTTCTAATTTCAATAATTTGATTTGGGTCTAAGCCAGAAGTGGGTTCGTCTAAAATTAGTACTTGCGGGTCGTGAATTATAGCTTGAGCCAAACCAACTCTTTGCTTATAACCTTTTGATAAAGCTCCAATTTTTTTGTGCATTTCGGGTATTAAGCCTGTAAGTTCTACAACTTCACTAATTCTTGATTTTTTGTTAGGTAGAGAATAAATCCCAGCTATAAAATTCAGAAACTCAAGCACATACATATCAAAATAAAGAGGATTTTGCTCAGGCAGATAGCCAATAATTCGTTTTATATAGTTTTGAAATTCAACAATATTTTTGTCATTAACAAAAACCTCACCATTAGTAGGTGGAATAAAACCAGTTATTATCTTCATCATTGTTGATTTTCCAGCACCATTAGGACCTAAAAAACCAACAATTTCACCACTTTCAATTTCAAAACTTACATTATCTAATGCTTTTTGTGTGCCAAAAGTTTTTGTAATATTTTGTACTTTAATCGACATTGAAATCAAATTTTAAGAATGTGTAAAATTAGTTTTTTATTTTAATTATTAAAAACTAAAACCACTTTATAAATAAAAATGGTTTATCTTTACGTTGAAATTTTAGCAAAATGGAACAAAAAGACTATATACTTAGGGAAATAGAAAAGATAGGACTAATACTAATTGCCATAAAGCAAAAATTTTTTGGAGGAAAAGAAAATTTGGCAATTACTATTGAAAAACAAATGGAAGAAACTAAAGATGCTTTATTAACAGAATTAAAGTTCGATATAGATAATTTTCTTAGTTTGGATAAAGCTGATACGGAACAATATCTTTCTGAGTTTGAGGGGTTTAATGCGGAAAATATAGAGCATTTAGCAGATATTATTTCCCAAATAGGTTTTGCTAAAAAATCAGAAAACTATTTAGAAAAAGCACTTCAACTTTACGAATTTTGCATTTTTAGTAGTAAAACATTTTCGTTAGATAGAGAAAGAAAAATGGAAGAAATTAGAAAGTGTTTGGGGAGTTGAAAATTTAAATTCAATCTCCCGACTTGTCCAAATTAGTGCGACAAATTTAATTTTTTTAAAAAATATTTGCATTCTACCCTTGCTTTAGTACTAATTCTAATATTTCATTTTGTTTTTTCGTTGATTTTCTGGCGTTTGTGGCTTTTTTGTATTCAACTACTACTTTTTTTGAATTTATCGTCCATTATTAACCTTCTTTTAATTGAACAAATGCCATAAAGTAGTAAATCATACAGTATAACAGGCTTTTCGTTTAAATAAAATTAAGTTGTGATTGTAAATAGCTTTTGATATTTTTAAAAGTATTCACAATTTTATTAAGTTTATCTTGCTGTTTCATAATAGTTTTCCAACTTAGTCATATCTTAATTTAATTTAGCAAAACAATATTTTAGCCTAAGTGTCTATCTTACAGGCGTTTAGCTCAGCTTGGTTTTTGTTATTGATTTTACTCTTTTTTATAAAATCAAATTCATTTTAAAAAAATCAAATTTTTCATATGTAAATTAGAAGCTAAAAAACAGCCTTAGTGCGACAAATTCGACTTTTTTTGAGTATAACTCATTGATTCTCAGTGGTTATGTTTTACAAAATAAGAGAGCGGACAAGTCGGGAATAATTTGTTTTTCATTCTTTATCTATTGTGTTGTGTGGGTTTTGTGTAGTTTGTTAGGTTTTTCTTTAACCCTTTTCCTACAAGCGTTTTAGCAGGTTGGGGAAATAAAAAAACGGCAAAAAAACAAGGCAAATATTCTATTTTTTAAACAAAATAAATGACAAAATTAAAAATTTGAACTTAACGAATATCCTTTATTAGATTGCTCAATCGCTTTTAATACTGCAGGATATACTCCTTTAGCAAACAGCTGATAACCCTTTGCTTTATGATGTCCGTCTTTGGGCCAATAGTATTCATCAATATTTTCTTCATTAACACCACTTTGTAGATAAAAATTTAGTAAATTAACACAACTAATTCCCTGGTAAACAGCATATTCATATAATTCGTCATGATAATCAAATTTACCTTTTATCATTTCATGCCTCAGAGGATGAAATACAATAATCAACTTAAAATTATTTTCTTCAGAAAGATTTTTAAAATCAATTATGCTTTTCTTCAAGTCCTGCATTGCTGAGTTTCTTCTATTTCGAAAATCCCTTGATGAAATAAGCAAATAGTCATCTAAAGATAGAACCTTAGTCATCAACCTAAAAACATGCGAAACAGCAAAAATAGGTTCCCACCATTTGACTTTAATTGCAAGGGACATCTTTTCAAATCTTTCTTTACCTCCTCTTAAAATTATATCATCCAACTCATAACCATATGCAACAATTACCACTTTGGGGTTAAACGCTAACAATTTTTCTTGAAGTAATCTATATTCATAAATAGGATCCGATGCAGAAATACCAGCATTGATAAAGCTCAATCTTCCAGTAGAATCTTCTGTTAGCTGCCGTTCAAGAAATTTAACCCAAGTAGAATCTTCATGTGCACCAAAACCTTCGGTAAACGAATCTCCTAATGTAATAATAACTTTTGAATTATTTAAAATTGCTGTATCAGGTTCTTCACAACTCAAACCGTAGGAATTAGATTTGCGATCAAAACAAAACTCATTACTCTCTAGCTTATAATCTGTATGTGCTGGTCTTATCCAAAATGGTTCAATTCTATTCTGCATTTCTATTGATTCATAAAAATTAAGTTGTTTCTCGAAATAAGTAAACTCCAATCCTGTTATTCTTAAAACTAATTCAGCAACTAATATTGCAAAAAATAATGACGAAAATACAAGAATAAGATTCTTATTATTTTTCGTTTTTTCCCAATAAGTCAATATTCCAATAATTAGCAGAAAAAATGAAATTATAATAAAAAAACTATCCCAAATTCCTAATTGTCTAAAATAAAATATTTGAGCAACTGAAATTATTAAGAAAATAAATGAGCTTAAAAAAATGTAAAAAGATTTTCTATCCTGTTTCCGAAATAGAATAAGGGATACAAAAATAAATACTTGCAAAATGCAAATAAGTAAGGTAATGCGTAATAGAGACACCTTTATAGTTAGAAAGATAATTTTTATAAAGCTCCGATCTAGAATGTTTATATCGCTAATTTCATGAACATCTGAGCAATTAAGAACAGTATCTATAAGAACACTATCATAATTATCTAAAACTAAAAGTTTAAATTGCTTACTGTCATTAAACTCATTTGGTTTAACATGAATAGATTTAAAACAACTGTAACTATCTAACTTAAAATAACGTGTTTAGTATTTTATTTCTGTTTCTTTACCTAAAACCCCTTTCCCAATTATGCTATAATTATTTTTTGGATTATTACTTGTTGAATCAGATATAAAAATTTTCAAATCTCCATAAAAGTTTACTTGCGAGATATACCAACAATAAAACACAACACTACACAATAGTGAAATTGATAAAAAAATAATAATATTTCGCAAATTAAATAATTTCATTTCGCCAAAATTATTTTGCTAATATACTAAAACTTCATCACAAAACAGCCAAGCTTTTTCCCCTTTCCCAACATGCCAATCTGGACAAGTCTTTTGTGTTATTATTTTAATTTTTACATATCTTGCTTCCATTTCTATATGTTCAGTTTCAACTTCTTGAATATTGGTAATATGGGCTTCTTTTTCAGGAGTTTCTATTATTTTAACAGTGTTTTTTGAAATATAATTTTTCCCATTTTCTGAAATTAAAAACTCAACTGATTTTGGTGAAAAAATCCAACTTTTAGGTGAATTTAAAAATGAAATTTTAATGCTTTTAAATTTTTGAATCTTGCCTAAATCTAAAATTATTTCCAAGTCTTCTATTCCTTCAAAGCCTTGCCAGTTCTCACACATATTATAAGAGCCTGACAGTCCATCTATCAAAGCATTTTTGCCCGAAGCTGAATATTTTTCACTAAATTCTTGCGACAATGTTATTTTTCCTTGCATTGCTAAATTGTTTGCAACTACTCTTCCGTAAGTGTTTTGTTTTTCAAAAACTTTCATTTTTTCTACAGACTTGGCATTATATTTTTCTATTCCTTCTGTCAAAATATCTATCGCATCTATCTCGCGTAAAGCCATGCAATGCCCACCTGCTTTTGAAACAGCAGCAAAAACCGTATCTTTATTTGTTACAAAATAACTAGCAATTTCTACTTTGTCTGGATTTTTTTCCCAATCAGTATCAAAATCATCGCAATAAATTTCAGCTAAATAAAATTTGTCGTTTTCTAAAAAATTTAAAGGAATTTTCACCAATCTTGTATCTTGGTTTGTGATTATTCCAGCAAACCAATTTTTATCTTTTTTTCGAGCTACAGCAACAAATTCCCCAAGTTTTGCATCTATAAGTTTAGATTTATCCCAAGAGCAAGGAATTTCTTCAATAAATTTAAACTCTTTTTGATTTTCATAATTTTCAATCTTATCCGAAACCATCATCATAGGACTATAAAAAACTACATACATTGCCATTTGATAAGTTCGTGTACAGTAAAGTCTTTTATTTTCATTCGGATTATGATTTATTTTAAAAATTCCAGGTGTGTAATCCATTGGACCTGCAACAAGTCTTGTAAAAGGCAAAATTGTTGCATGATAAGGCGGAGTTGCGTTATAGCCAGCATTCCATTCATTGCCTCTTACAACTTCTTGAGTTAACAAATTGGGCCAAGTTCGCTCTATTCCTGTTGGTTTTATGCTTTCATGAACATTTAAACATATTTTATATTTTGCTGCTAACTCCACAACTTTTTGATAATGATTTACCATAAATTGCCCATAAGGCGGATAATCTTTTGGGATAATCTCACCTGCATAACCTGTTTTTAAATAACGAATACCAAGTTTATTGCAAAGACTCAAAGCAGAATCCAATTGTTTTTCATAATTTAGAGTATTTCCGCCTGTTTCGTGGTGAGAAATAAATTCTACATTATTTGATTTTGCATAATTTACAATTTCGTTAAGGTCAAAGTCTGATTCGGGGACACAAAAATTTTGTTTTGGAATAACACTTGGTTTTGCCCAGGTATTCCAACCACAATTCCAGCCTTCAGCAAGCACACCACCAATTTTATGTTTTTTAGCAAAATCAATATATCGTTTTGTGTTTTCTGTTGTAGCACCATGTTTTTCACTAACTTCCCAAGTTTGTTCTCCTAAATGCAAAGCCCACCAAATACCGACAAATTTCAATGGCTTAATCCACGAGACATCTTCAATTTTGCAAGCCTCGTTTAAATTAAGTATTAAATTAGATTCAAAAAGTTCTGCAGGTGAATCAGCAATTATTACACAACGCCAAGGAGTAGAAAATGGAGTTTTAATTTTTGCACACACAGAATCTGGTTCTGGCCAAAGTCCAACAAAAAAATCTGGCGAATTTTGACCGGCATTTTGCAAAAACATTTCAGAATAATCATATAAAGCCGCTTCGTGAATACAAAGTAATTTGCCATTTTCTTTTTCAATAGTAATAGGAGTTGCAGCTTCATTTATTTCTGAAAGGAGTGATTTTTTATGCAAAGCTTCATAAGCAAACGCATTTGATGGAATCCACCAAGCAGAATCGTTTTTTGCAAATCTAAACATGGTGTTTTCATTTAAAATTTCAAGATTTTCGCCATTACCAGGAATTGTGTAACGAAAGGCTATTCCATCATTATAAACTCGTAAAGTAAAAATTAATTCTCGCTTTGGTCTTACACTCTCTTTTAAAACAAAAATGCTTTCATTATAATGGTTTAAAATTTCTGAATTTTCTCCAACTACAGGATGCCAAATTTCTTTAAACTCCTTTGTTTCACTACTTATAATCTGAAAATTTTCTTTTATTTCTTCTGCATTTTTAAATTCAAAACCTAAAATAGATTTATCTATCAACATTTCATTATCTGAAAAAACTTGGTAATAAAGAAATCCACTTTCAATACCAAATGACATAGAAATTTTACCATCAGGCGATTTTGTTACATACTCAAAATTCTTTGTCTTAGTTGAGCAAGAAAATAAAACAACAGAAATAAGAAAATATAAAATTATATGTTTTGACAATTTTAGATTTTTAAAATAAAACTTACGCATTTTTATCACATTTGACTTTAAACCTAAGGTTTTTGTAATTTAATTTAGTATTACAAAATTAAATCTTTTTTAGTAAACAGGAAAGAAAATTGTAAGAAGATAAAAGGTTTTAAGAAAGTTATTATCTAAGAATTAAAAAAGTGTTAATTGTTGTGCTTTGGGTTGATAAATATTATAGTTTGAGATAAAAAGTTCCTTTCCGTTTTGGTCGGAATTTTCGTTAACATTCCTCATTCCATAAGTTAAATTCCAAGTAGTTATGTTTGCAAACGAAAAAAGTTCTCGTATAAATTTACTATCATCATAAGTTATCAACCATTTGTGTGAACATTTTTGCATTACGTTAGCAAATCTTTCGTGATCAAAGCCTTTGTGAAGATTTCCGTTTTTTCCATAAAGAGCTGATTTTGTAGCAGAATAATATGGTGGATCAAGAAATACAAATACGTTTTTCCCTTTTGCGTTAACAACCTCTTCATAATCAAGGTTTGTAATTGTTGAATCTTTTATAACTTCGGCAAATTTGTTAAGTCTTTGAATACTACTTTCGGTAAAACGTCCTGTAAATGCGTGTTCACTAAAACCACCACTCAAACTTGTTCCTGAAAAAGTTATGCGATTATAAATAAAAAATGCTGCAGCTCTTTCAATGTCATTAAATGTTTCAATGTTTTTGTTTAGAAATTGATGTAACTCTTTACCCACAGGAAATTTTTCACGCCACTCACAAACTTTATCTATCAACGAATTGACATCTTTTTGTGCTATTTCCCAAAATTTATAAAGTTCAAAATAAATATCGTTTACCCAAAATTTTTTGTTTGGATATCTCTGTTTGGCATATATAAATACTGACCCACCACCCAAAAATGGCTCACGAAACTCATCAAAATCGGGAATGAGTTTTGCAATTGTTTTTACTGCACGGCTTTTGCCACCTGGATAACGCAATGGGGATTTAATCATTTCGAGTATATGAGTTTTACAATGAAATTATTTTTATTAGCTTCAGTTATTAGAGTTTCTATCATAGTTTTTTGAGAGTTGGAAAACTTATTCTTTTCAAAATATTTATCTTTTTTTTGTTTTATATCCAACGAACTTATTGAGCCTGTTAACTTCGAAGATGTTAAAAGTAAAACAGGGCAACTTTTAATTCTCTTGTTATTCACTTTCACATCTGTTAGATTACTGTACAAAATCATTTTTAGCAATCCATCTTTTATATCACCTTTACTTGGCAAAAGACTATTTTGGCTGTGTTTTCCCTCTATTAAATAAATTGTTTCTTTCACAATTTCAATTTCATCAACAGTAAAAAAGTATTGTCCACCCAAATAATTAGTTATTGTGATTTTTGCTTTAGAAAAAGTAGATAAACTCTCTTTTGGTTGCAAAGTTATAAATTCTCTGGCTTGTGCTTTTTGTGCTTTTTCTCTTGAAAATTGCATAAACAAAGACACATCTTTTCCTATTTTCTCCTTAAAGTTATCAAGCCCTGAAATATTATGTAAAGCTACTTTTGTCGTTCTTTCAATTTTTAAATACGCTAATTTTGCTTTATCTAAAATATCGTGAAAGCTGACATTTAGTTCGTTTAAATTCCAATGCAAAGCAGAACTATGATATTGCTCTATCTCTTTGATTTTAGCAATAACATATTTATTATTAAATTGCTGATTTGTAATCTTTTGTTCATTTCTTGGATTTATTTCAGCTTTATCATAATATGCAAAAATAACAAAGACATCAAGTAAAGACATCAACGAAACCGTGTCCCATTGTATAAAATCGCGGTCACCACTTGCTCCTTCGTCTTTAACTATTGGGATAACTGTTATTTTTTTACTTATTCCCAACGAATTATACACTCTTTCAAACGGATATGAACGAGTACGTTTCGGTGACACCCATTTTGAAACAGCAAATAGATTATTTTTGCTTTTCAATAAGCACGTGGCAGGAACTTCATTAATATTAAACTCCTTAATATCAATCTCTTTTAATTTATCTAAAAACAAAGGTTTGTACTTTATTCCTTTTATTGTTCCTGTAATATCCATTGTCATTTCATTTTTCACAAAGATAATGCTTTTTACTAAATATTTAGATAGATAGCTACAAGCTAGTCAAAATCCCATCTACATTTAAAGAAACATTTATTCTTTATCTCACAAACACTAATTTTTTCTTATAAATATTTTCGTTTGTAAATAAAACTAAAATATAATTTGCTTTTTTAAATTCAGAAATATCTAATTGTACTGTATTACCAAGATTTTCAAGTTTCAAGCATAGTTTTGAATTAATGTCGTATAATTCTAATTTATTTATTTTTTCATTTTCGCTATTTATAAAAATCTTATCAATACTTGGGTTAGGATAAATAGAAATTTCTTGGGCGAGCATAAGTTTGTCAGAGCTCACATCTTCAACTGTAATATAATTGTTTTTTATCATTTCATTATCTTCACAAACTCCATTGCCTGCAATCAAACTTATGGTGTAAGTGCCTGCATTTTCGTATTCGTGCCAAGGTTCAAAATTTGCAGAACTTGTTCCATCTCCAAAATCCCATAACCAAGAATCTGCATTTTGAGAATTGTTTTCAAAAAACACAACAGCATTTGGAAGTTGAACTAAAGTATTTAAAGCCTCAAAATCTGCTATTGGAAGTGGAACAACACTAATTTCTATTTCGTCAGTTTTTGTATTTTCACCATATTCTCCATAAGCTGTAAGAGAGACTGAATAAATTCCAGCTTGTAATTCAAAACTTGGCGATTCTAAATTGCTTGTTAAAGTTTGCGGACCAGTAATTTCCCATAAATACGAACTTGCATTTTGAGAAAGATTAATAAATTGAACTTGCCCTCCTTGACAAATTTCTGCAGAAGAAATTGTAAAATCTGCAATTACATTATCTTGAGCATCAATAAAAATAACTCCATCGCTTGACTTTTCGGCAGAATAAAGTCCAACAATATTTTTTGCTCTTACTGTAAAATAATATGTGTTCAAAGAATTTAAACTTAGTCCTGTATGAGTTACATTAGTTTGTAAACCGTTATCAGTCCAATCAACAACATCGTTTGAACCTATATTTGTACCTATGCAGTATTCATAATTTGTGATATATGAATTTTCCTCAACAGCCTCAGTCCAGTTTGCTTGTAATTGGGAGTTATCGTATGTAACGTCAATATCTTCGGCTAAGCCGTCATTAACTTTTGAAATTTGTAATGGTGCAGAAAAATCTATATTTATATCTTTTCCAGAATTTGCTGAAAAATTTCCATTTATATCTGTTACCACCGACTTTATTCTACATGCAGAAGTGTTAACATCTTGATTTTCGTATCTAATTTCTTTGTTTGCACCAACACTAACTAAAGCCGATTCGCTACGTGATTTATAAACTTTAATATCATCATAGTCAACAATGCAATTTCCTGTTCGCAACGAAACTGCTATCCCAGAACTCACTGGCGATGGGTCTGTCCACGAAGACACTAAAATATTATTTTGAAAAGCTTTTAGTTCTCCAGTTTGAGGATTGTACATAACTTTATAATCATACCAAGTATCTGCATTTACAATAACATTATCATCAGTATGAATAACAATTTCATTGTTAGTAGAACGATATAATTGACATTTGTTTTGGTCAGCCCTAAAATAAACCATATAAGCATCGCCACGTTGAATTGCTCCAGGATCTGTACAAAAAATATACAAGCCAGCTCTTCTATTTGTTCCTTCTCCTGATATTTTCATTTGCCAATGGTATAAATAAATATTTTCATTGTTTTGCAAAACATTTGCATAAATATTTGTATTTGCAGATGTTTGGTCTGATTGCTGTAAATGTCCATTATTTATAGTCCAAATCCCTGATGAATTTATCCAATCTGAATGAATATTTGTATTAAAATTATTATTAAAGAAACCATAGTTTCCATTTGCTCGCCATTCATTTCCGTCAAAATCAAGCACTTGATAAAATTTCATATCAAATCCTGCATTATCCTCATCAACAAAATTTACAGTAAAATCTTCTTTATACCAATCTTCTGCAATTATTTCCGTAGTTGGCAAAATATCATCTTGAATACAAGACCAAACTCCAGTAAATCCGTTGTTCACAGTAGCTCCGTCAGTATGCACTTTTACGCATAAAGAATTTCCTGTAGAACTAATTAATCCAGGATTTCCTGTAGTATTACAAAATCTTCCAAAACTTGGCGAGCTTTCATCTGGTCCATCAAAAATTTCGATATAATCGTAATTACAAGTAGAACCACTACCTGCTTCAATATCAAATTCTGTAAACTCTAAATTTACTTTTGTTGCTTCTGTAGGAGCTATTGTAAAGACATAATCGCTTGAATTAAGATAAGTATTATTTGGTCCACCCAAATCGTAAAAAATGCCGTTGCAAGGTACGCTTCCGCAAGTTGTAAATTTTTCGCGAATAAGATTCCAAAGTTCAGTATAGCCATCGTCATAACTTAATGCCCAAATTCCAATTCCGCCAATTCCCATCATATTTACTAAATCGTATTTTGCCCCCAAACTTTCCTCATCATCAACAAAACACTGTTTCCAACCAGAATTATAAAAAACATAATACGGACACTGGCTAACATTTTCATATTGACGATTTGTATAATAGCCATCGGCATTTGCTCTAATAGTTTTATAAGTCCTTGAAGAGCCTGTTGCAGTAGTTGCTGATGGAACATTTTGACTTTCAGTACTCCATTCTTTCCCGTAATATGGCAATCCTAAAATCAATTTTTCTTTGCTTGCTCCCTTTGACATATAATAATTTACTGATTTTGCAAGATTATAATTAAAAGTATGGAAAGTATATAAAGGCGATGTTGGACCTGCATAACTACTTCCACCATAATAATAATCATAACCCATAATTGTATAATAATCAATATAATTATTTATGGCAGCAATATCAAAAACATTAGACCAATCTACTGCATACAAACAAAGGCTAACCTTAGAATTTGGAATTGCTGAATGCATTTGATTACATAGGTCAATTAAAAAGTTAGTAAAATTTGTTTTTTGAGCACCAGGCACTCCTTCAAAATCAATATTTACACCATGAGCACCACGAGACTGCACAAGATTTATCAAATTTGTAATTAAAGTTTGCTGTGCTGTAGGTGAAGCAAAAAATGTTGCATGCTCAGAAAATAAAGTTACGCACAAATTTACTCTTACACCATTTGCTAAAGCTTGAGTTACTGCATTTGAAGTTGCCCAACCATGAGTAGAGTTTGCATTTCCTGTTGAAGGATTTACTTCATAAGAAAAAAATGACATATCAGTCAATAAATCCCATTGATAGTTCGTTTCCATATTATTTGCCCAATAAGGATGCCAACCAAAAACAATTTTAGTATGCTCACAAGATTTTGATGATTTCAAAATATCAATTTCAGCCGGCTGATTTATTGAATAATAAGACTCCGCATCAATATTTAGTGAGTTATAATATTCTAACTCAAGTTGGTGAATAGACTTGTGATTTTCTTGACTAAAAACATTAAGTGCAACAACACTTAGAAAAATAAAAAACAATGATAATTTTTTCATAACTCTGACTTGTTTTTTGATTAATAATGCCTTTTTATTAAATAATACTCTTCAAAATTTTCTTCAATCTCAAAGATAATAAATTATTTTTGTTTTAGGCTATTTACAGAATTATTTTTTTAAACAAGTTTAGAATATGATAGTGTGAATCAATTTTGCTCTTATATGATATGAACAGTTAACAATAGTAATTATTGTTCAACTACTTCAACGCGTCTGTTTTTAGCTTTACCCTCTTCTGTTGAATTGCTTGCAACAGGTGAAACAGACCCTACACCATATGGTTTGAGTTGATCTTTAGAGACAGCATAATCAGATATAAGTTTTTCCATTACTGCATTTGCTCGGTCTTTTGAAAGAGTTATATTCATATCAAAATCACCTACATTATCTGTATGTCCCACTATTATAACTTTTTGGGTTTTATTTGCATTCAAATATTCGGCGATAGTTTTCAAGGCATCAGCAGATTCTGGTTTTACTTCAGATTTTCCTGTATCAAAAAAGATGTCATAAACAGTAAAATATCCTTCAGTTTGAATTCCTTTCGAAATATTTTCAGCAGTAACCATTCCTGTTTCAACTGCTTCAACTTCAACAACATCTTGAGTAATTAAAGTGTAATTATCATCAACCACAGTATAAATAATTGCATAAATATCTTTTCCTGCCTTATTTCCCTGTGCGACTATAAACGAATGATTGTTTTTCCAAGACGGGAAATTCAATCCGATTCCAAATTTATCATTATGTAAGCCATCGTTCCCATATAATCCTGAACGGTAGTATTTGTCACTCCATGAATGAGGTCTATCAGCTACACCAAGCTCTTCATTTGCTATAGAAATTAAAACTGTAAAGCCTGCTTTTTTAAATGCTGCTTTGTAATTATGTAAAACAAATTCCGAGTTATTATCAACAGAGGTAGTGTATTGGATACGTGCAACTTTGCCTTCTAAAACTTTAGGATTTCCCCAATCAATAGCTCCTTTTTCGTTAACAGGCAATTTATAAGATCCCCATTTCGTTTCTTTATAAAACTCAATTACAGCATTATCAAAACGACTAATTAACGGATGGTCCTTACCATTTTCAATATCAGTTGTGCGTTGAGCAAATACATTTGTTGAAAATGAAAAACTGATAAGAACAAGTGCAATTAAAATTTCAAATTTTGTTTTCATAATTTTTCGCTTTAATTTTTAAAATTTATTTATAAAGACAAATGTAAACATGTTTTTTTATTTAAAAAAAATATTTTTCTTCTACTTATTTTTAATAAAAGCGAAAGCAAGGCAAACAAAGCCGCCTTGCTTTCAATTTTTATGTATATGAATGTGTTAACTACTAAGCTTTTGCTAGTGCATTTTCTAGGTCTGCAATAATATCTTCGCAATCTTCTATACCGACTGAAAATCTAACTAAACCGTCAGTAATTCCTGCTGCTTCTCTTGATTCTTTAGACAGGCTAGAATGTGTCATAGAAGCTGGGTGTTGAATTAGAGTTTCTACTCCGCCTAAAGAAACTGCTAACATTGCTAATTTTACGTTATCCATAACTTTTTCGCCTGCTGCATATCCTCCTTTTAGCTCAAAACAAATCATTGCACCAAATCCTGTCATTTGTTTTTTTGCTAATTCGTGTTGTGGGTGAGATTTTAGTCCTGGATATTTTACCCATGCTACTTTAGGATGTTTTTCTAAATATTCAGCTATTTTTTGAGCTGATTGCATTGAGCGTTCTACTCTCAAAGATAAAGTTTTTACTCCACGACTTACCATATATGCTTGGTGAGGATCCATATTTCCTCCCATATAAGCCATAGTTTTTCTCAATTCTTCATCTATTTTTGGGTCTTTTGTAATTAACATTCCGCCAACAATATCAGCATGACCATTTATGAATTTTGTAATTGAATGTAGAGAAACATCTGCACCTAAATCCAAAGGTTTTTGCAAATATGGTGATGAAAAAGTATTGTCAACACAAACAACTAATCCATGTTTATGAGCAAGTTCAGTAGCTGCTTTTATGTCTGTCAAAACCATTGTTGGATTTGTTGGAGTTTCGATATACAACAATTTAGTATTTGGTCGTATTGCTTTTTCGATATCTGATATTACTGAAGTATCGATAAAATCACATTTTACACCAAAGCGAGAAAAATCTCTTTCTAGAACTGCTCTCGAAGTGCCGTAAATTGCACTTGAGCTAATCATATGTGCATCTTTCTCTAAAAAAGTCATATACACTGCTGTAACCGCAGACATACCACTTGAGAAAGCTATAGCACGATAACCGTTTTCTAGTTGAGCTATTTTTTCTTCTAAAGCAGTAACTGTTGGGTTTCCCAACCGAGTGTAAACATAACCTGCTTCTTTGCCCGAAAAGCAATCTGCACCGTGTTTTGAACTTTTAAATCTAAATGTTGAAGTTTGATAAATTGGCATTACAGCTGAGCCAAAAGCATCTTCATAATCACCAGCGTGAATTAATTTGGTGTTAAAACCTTTGTTTTTAGTATCCATTTTATAAAATTTTTATATTATTATTTTAAAACTATATTTTATTAAATCACAAAATTAACAATATTTTTTTAAAATCCTAATATCCATTTTGCTACTGAAAAATAAATTAATATTCCACAAATATCGGCAATAGATGTAATCAATGGTGCAGAAGCTGTTGCAGGGTCTAATTTGAATTTTGTAAAAACAAAAGGCAATACCAATCCTACTAAACTTCCTGTTATTACAATTAGCACCATTGTTATGATTAAGACTAAAATTATTTCTGGTGCTCTAAAACTTGCTACCAAAGCTACGGTTGCAGCCATAGTAAGACCTAAAAGCAGTGATACAAGAAGCTCTTTCCAAATTAATTTATACCAGTCTTTAACTTCTACATCGCCTACCGCTAAAGCTCTAATCATAAGTGTTGCCGATTGCGAACCTGCATTTCCAGCACTAGCTATCAAAAGTGGAAGAAAAAACACTAAAGAAACCATTGTTTGAATAACACTTTCGTAATGTGATATTGCTGCACCTGAAAAAACATTCATAAACACTAATGCAACAAGCCAAATTATACGATTTTTGTAAAGATTAAATATTGTTTCTTTCAAAGGATTAGTAATTGCAGATTGGATAGAACCGAATTTGTGGAAGTCTTCGGTAGATTCTTCTTCAGCAACGTCCATAATGTCGTCAAAAGTAACAATTCCAAGCAATACTCCATCGTCGTTTACAACTGGTAAAGCCACTCTGTCGTAATCTGTAAAAGCTTTAATTGCTGTTTCTTGGTCGTCCATTACATTAAGGGCAACAAATTTAGAATCAATCAAATTAGCAACTTTTTCTTGAGGGTCAGCAAGTATTAATTCTTTAATTTTTATATCGTCAATTAATTTTCTTTCATCATCAATAATATAAATCACGTTTAATGTTTCAGAATCGCGTCCGTATTTTCTAATATGCTGGAATGCTCTATCAACAGTATAATGTGCTTTAATAGCTACATATTCTGGTGTCATCAAACGTCCAATACTATCTTCTGGATAGCCAAGAAGTTGAAGTGTAATTTGTCTTTCTTTAGGCGACAAAAGTTGAATTAATCTTTGAGAAACTTTTCCTGGAAGTTCTTCAAAAAAAGCAGTTCTATCGTCAGGTTCAATATCATTTAATAAGTTGGAAAGATTTTGAACATTATGTGCAATACCGTCAATTATGTCTTCTTGTTTTTCTTGTGATAAAAGTTGGAAAACTTCTTTTGCCTGCTCTCGACTTAAAAGCCTAAAAACAACAATCTCTTGATTTTCTTCTAGGTCCTCAAGGATTTCTGCAATTTGAATACTATCATACTCATTCAAGGCTCGTTTTAAGCCTCTCCAGTTTTTTTCATCAAAAAAAGTTTGAAAATCAAATTTTACTTCAACCATTTTTTTGCCTCCTCACTTTTGCTCTGTAAGGGGCATAAAGACACCTTACAGATGTGTTAATAATTATTCTTACTATGATAAGGGCCTTCGTCCATTTGTAAAAAAATTTTGTTTAGCGTGCAAAAGTAAAAAAATATTTAGAAAATGAAAAAATTATTTTCTACTTTTCTTTTTATTAAATATATATTCAATTATAAATAAACTTGCCACGTAGAATGGCAACATAGGTGCTTTATATCTTGCTAAAGCACCAAAATTAGCTGAAGCTAAACCTATACCGAAACTAAAAATTATAACAAAACTTAAAGAGAAAATAAGTAAAGGATCAGAAAATACTATCTTAAAAAATCTTATGATTTTTGTTTTAAACGCAACATATAATAGATAAACAAGTAAAAATAAACTTTCTAAAGCTGCAAGTAAAACAAAAGGATTACCTGCTTCCCACAAAAAAGGTCTATAAATTCCTGAAATTGTTGCTTCAGGGAATTTTTTTAAAACCCCCATGGGTGTCGCTTCAAATTTTCCAATATCATAATAATTTTGACCGTATTGTTCATAACGCAAAAGGTCTTGTTGTACAACGCTTGCTTGAGTCAAAGTAGCTTCTATATCTCCGTAAACTCCCATATATTCAGAAGCATTTCTCATTAACAACGAAAAAACTAAAAGTAAAATTCCTAAAATAGCAGGAGCAAGCAAAAATTTAAGAACTTTGGATTTTATAGCTTTCATTTGTCCAAAAAACGCCCAAATAAACAAGCCCGGAGCTAAAGCAAGCAAAACATAGGCTTTTACATTTATAATAATAATGGAAGAAATAATGATAATTAAAATATATTTTACTTTGATTTTTTTTATAATCACTAATTCGTAAAAAGCATATATTATCCAACCTATTGCAGAAACTGTTAGAGTATCTTTCATTATTCCCGATGTCCAAAAAAATAGAGAAGGCATATACATTATTGCAAAAATGAATTTTTGCTCAATTCCTGGATAAATTTTGCATAAAGTTTTATAAAATTTCCACAAACCTGTAAATCCAATTAAGCTGGCAATTATTGTACTTAACAAATAAGACCTGTATGTTAAAAACATAAAAATAGAATAAAACCTAGCAACAAAAATAGAATTTGCATCACGCCACATATAATATGGAGGATAACCTGTATTTGCATTAAAATATGAATGAAACTCAGGCTTATTACCAAATACTAAAATATTAAAATAATGCTGAGGGTTTTCGAAAAACAACTTACTAAAACTATTTATACTTTGAAAATAAGAAAAACTGTCTCCAGGATAAAAAAATAAAACAGTAAGAGCAAAAACCACACTAACCAATATTTTATATATTAAAGCACTTTTAAAAAATTTATATTCTGCTTTATCAAAATTATTAGAAGATTTTCTACTCCCATAAACATAAGCAAAAAACAATATCACAAGTATTAAAACAATATCAAGTATTGTAATATTAATATCAGGATGATACCAACTTTGATAAATTTTCATTCAAAAAAAATTTATACAAAATTAGAAAATATATTAGAATTGCTTAAAATATCTTGTATAAAATTTTAAAAGGAAAAATCAAAAACCAATAAATACCAAGCAATACTTAGGTTTGGCATTATTATCAGTAACATATTGAAGTCAATTATTATAAAAATCTTTTATTTATAATATCACAAATATATTCAATTTCTTTTTCTTGCAATTCATAATACATTGGCAAGCGTAATAAACATTCTGAGAAATTATCTGAATTTTCTAAAACTCTTCCATCATGTTTATTTTTATAATACTCGCTTGAATGTAAACTAAGATAGTGAAAAACTGCTAAAACACCATGCTTTTTGAGTTCTGTTATTAGTATTGTTCTATCCTGTAGTGAATTACAAATTATAAAAAACATATGAGCATTATTTGTAGCATAGTTTGGAATTTGCGCAAATTTTATATGTCCTTTATCTTTTAAGGGTTTTAATAATTCATAATATTTTTCCCAAATCTTCTTTCGTTTAATTTGAATATCCTCTATATTTTCTATTTGAGCCCATAAAAATGCAGAAATAATTTCTGATGGTAAAAAAGATGAACCTGTGTCCACCCAACCATACTTATTTACTTCTCCTCGAAAAAACTCAGCTCTGTTTGTTCCTTTTTCCCATATAATTTCGGCACGCTTAATAAATTTTTCGTTATTTATAATTAGCATACCGCCTTCTCCAGAAATTATATTTTTTGTTTCGTGAAAACTAAATGTTGCCAAATCTCCAATGCTTCCAAGTGGTTTTTTCTTTCCATTTTTATCAATATAGTAAGAATCAATAGCTTGAGCCGCGTCTTCTATTACAAATAAATTATATTTTTCTGCTAAAGCCATAATTTTATCCATATTACAAGCCATTCCAGCGTAGTGAACAGGTACAATTGCTTTTGTTTTTTTTGTAATTAGACTTTCAATTTTATCCGCATCTATATTTGGATGATAAGGCAAAGAATCTGCAAAAACAATTTTAGCTCCTTGTCTTACAAAAGCTAAAGCTGAAGAAACAAAAGTATAACTTGGCACAATTACTTCGTCTCCTTCTTTTATTTCACAAAGAATAGCAGCCATTTCGAGTGCATCAGTACAAGAAGTAGTCAGCAAGCATTTATTAAAGCCATATTTTTCTTCAAAAAAACTTTGACATTTTTTAGTAAATTCACCGTTGCCCGAAATTTTTCCTGAATTAACAGCAATTTCAATATATTTTGTCTCGTTGCCTGTTAGGTAAGGTTTGTTGAAAGGTATTTGTATCATTTTTTGTCTTTTTGTTTTAATAATTCATACCAAAGTGCCAAAGTGGTATCACATTCATATATCCATATTCGATATCGTCTTTTGCAATAAAAGCATTTTTAATGTCTGCAACTTGCGCTTGGTTTTTTTGTTTTCCTCCAATTTCAAACGAATATTCTTCAATCTTAAAATTTCCTTTCTCTGTCCAGAAAACCTCGAAATTAAGTTTCATTTGATTATAAAAGAAACATTCTCTTACATTTCCAATATTTGTTTTTGAACCAGAAAGTGCGTACATCAAGTTTGGATTTTCTAAGAAAACCTTTTCCACTTTTCTTATAGCTCCAATTCCGCTTGACGCAACACGTAATTGTAAAATCAAACCTGCTCTTTCTAAATAATGAAAATAATCAGTAGTAGAATTTCGGTGTACTTGAATAATTTCACTTATTTTCGTAAAATTTGGCTTAAATGGTACACTCTCGGCAATTATCTGCATCAAATGCTTTAATTTTTGAGCAGTAGAAAAATTCATATTTGCAAAAGCAGGAATATCTTGCTCTAACATTACGTTAACTACATTTTGAAGCCTTATTTCATAATTTGGCTCACTAAAAAAAGGATAGTATCCACGCTTTAAGTATTCTTTAAACTGCACCAACGGATGAGAAATATCTGGCAACTCCACTTTGTTTTCCAAAATTTCATCTAACGAATACTTTTTAATCTTTACATTTTGTGTCATGTTTAAATATTCCCTAAATGAAAGCCCTTGCATTTCATACTTAATTACTCTTCTACTCAAATCATCGCTACCTTTATATATATTCAAAATAGACGAGCCAGTAAATACTACATGCAATTGTGGTAAATTATCGTACATCATTTTCAGCTCCTTAGACCAATTCGGATATTTATGAATTTCATCGATATACAGGAATCTCCCCTCATTCTTATAAAACGTATCAGCTAAATCAAACAACTTATTTTCGGTAAAATAAATAGCATCTGCCGAAACATACAAAGCTTCGCTGTACGAATGTACCATTTTAATTCGTTGTAACAATAAGGTCGTTTTACCAACACCGCGTGCACCCAAAATTGCAATAAATCGACTGTTCCAATCAATTTTGTTATATAAATACCGCACGAATTGCAAACTAGTATTGTCAATCAACGCTCTATATTGTCCAATCAGTTTTTCCATTTTTCAGTTGTCTTCTAAATATTTTTTGCAAATATAAGCATTTCGCTGATTTAAAAGTGCATTTTTTTAAAAAATTGCTGATTTTATTCAGCAATTTTGTTCTTTTCTATATCCAAAAATGATAAATATAAATGATGCTATCTTTCTCAAAGCCGTATTTTTCGTAAAATTTGCAAGCCTGTAAGTTGTCTAATTGAGTTGGAACAGTAAGGGTTTCGACAGAACATTTATTTAAATAGTTTTCACATACATTTATTAGTTGTGTTCCCAATCCTTTGCCTTGTACATTTTTATCTATCGCTATTAAGCCAATGTTTCCGTTGTTTTTATTAACTTTTAAAGTAACAAAACCAATAATTCTATCAACTTCTTTAGCTATAAAAACCTTATCAGCCAGCTCTCCACTTACTGATTTTATCAACCATTCTTTATACATTAGCTCAAAACTTCCTTTTGGAAAGTTCTCATCTAATCGAAAACGTGAATACTGACCACTCAAATATGCCAACCTCAGTAAATCATCATTTACACTTGTGTCTAAATAAGCAAAAACGAGTTTATCTTTTTTTATATTAGTGCTAACTTTCTTTTTGTAAACAACTTTTCTATCAATCAATTTTCCATTCCATCGATTAAGTATTTCAGATGACAACATTGTATTTTTATCTGCGAAAACATACAAAAGTTGATAATTTTGCTTTTTAGCCTCATCTAAAAGCTCTTTTAAATCATTATCAGAATTATTAAAAACAATCCTACCTATTTTTATTCCAAAAAACTCACTATCCCAACTCAGATACTCTAACTTCATACATTTATCTCTTCTTTTACAATAAAATTGGGACGGTCTTTTACTTTTTCAAACATTTTTCCGATATACAAACCCACAAATCCTAGTATAAATATTATTATGCCCGATAAAAACCAAAATGAAATTATAAGACTGGCAAATCCTAAAACCTTTATACTTCCATTTAAATACATAATAAAATAGACCAACATCACTAACAAAGAAATCAACGTAATACCAAATCCTAGCTTCGCTGTAAGCCGAAGTGGCTTGTCCGAAAAAGCAAGTATTGAATTTAACGCCAACTTGAAAAGTCCTTTAAAATTGTAGCTCGACTTACCCTCAAAACGTTCAGAATGCTTTACTTTTAAATAAAATTTATTAAATCCAACCCATTGTACCATTGTAGGGAAAAAGCGTATTTGGTCTTTCATAGAAAGAATTGCAGCTATCACTTTTTTATTATAAATTCCAAAATTTGCTACACTTGCATCTTGTTTAGTATCTGTAAGATAGCTAAAAAAGGTGTAAAAAAGGCTAGAAAATTTCTTTTTAAAAAAACCATCTTTTCTTTCTGCTCTTTGTGCAAATACAATATCCCACCCTTCTATCGCTTTTTTATACAAATTCGGTATTTCGTCTGGTCTATCTTGCAAATCGCAATCCATAACCACCACCCATTCGCCTTTGGCATAAGTCAAACCAGCGGTAATTGCATAATGTTGACCAAAGTTTCTACTTAAATTAATTCCTTTTACTCGCTTATCTTTTTCACACTCAGTAGTAATCGCAACCCAAGAATTATCTGGAGAGGCATCATTTACCAAAATAATTTCAAAATCTTCTGTAATAGTTAGTAGATTTTCTTTTACTTGTTTTACAAGTTCTTGCACAATTTTGTCTGCCTTATAAACTGGTGAAACAATAGAAATGTGAATAGGTTTTTCCATATTGGATAATTTCTTAATTGCAAAAATAGTAGAATAAATTAATATTACAAAAGGTTTCTTCGCATTTCGTTACGCTCAATGCTCGAATGTGGGTCAAGCACAAATTATATGAATTTTATCTCAACTCCACCACTATTGGACAATGGTCCGACATTACCACTTCGTTTTGTATTGAGGCAGAAATTAATTTATCCCTCATTGGTTCAGAAACCATATGGTAGTCTATACGCCAGCCCAAATTTTTCTTTCTTGCTCCTGCTCTATAGCTCCACCAAGTATATTTTTCTGGACTTTGGTCGAATACCCTGAACGAATCTATAAATCCACTTTCTAAAAAGTCGGTCATCCATTGTCTTTCTTCGGGTAAAAAACCTGAAACTCCTTTTTTTGTTTTTGGATTGCTAATATCTATTTCTTTGTGACAAATATTATAATCGCCTGATAAAACGATGTTTGGTCTTTCCTTTTTAAGCTCATTAACATAATTTTGAACAGCATCTAAATATGCATATTTAACTTCTTGACGCACATCGCCCATAGTTCCTGAAGGAAAATAAGAATTTATTTGAGTAAAATCTCCAAAATCTGCTCTAATAAGGCGACCTTCACTATCAAATTCTTCAATACCAATTCCTATTTGCACAAAGTCGGCTTGTTCTTTTGAGAAAATAGCTGGTTTGACCCCCTATTATTCGGACAATTTATTAACCACAGTGCAAACATAGTAAAAAAAATTATATATTTGCATCGCAATGAACAACCGACGGTGATTTTTTA
>Ga0208694_1001825_pt1 | contig 24405 bp, 23 predicted proteins | sample AD_UKC078_MetaG_FD_184442 | JGI IMG/M metagenome (GOLD analysis project Ga0208694, IMG submission 184442) | Active sludge microbial communities of municipal wastewater-treating anaerobic digesters from USA - AD_UKC078_MetaG (SPAdes) (version 2) | ecosystem: Engineered > Bioreactor > Anaerobic >...
GTATCATGGCTGAACCATATATGGACATTGATTTTAATGAAGTGTTTTATCTAACTGATACAGGACGTCGCTGGGATGGCTGGAAATATAGCATACGTGACAAAATACAACAGCAAGAAAAATGGAATAACGAAGGATTAACATTTCATTCAACATCAGAAATAATTGATGCAATCAAAAAGAATAAATTCCCACAAAAAGCATTGATCACAACTCATCCCCAACGATGGAATGATAATTTTGGTGCATGGAGTTTGGAATTCGTTGGCCAAACGCTAAAGAACCAGATTAAGAGAATCATAGTAGCTATCAATAGTTAATATACATTCTATTATTAGATTTTGAATTGTTCTACAACTTACATTTTGCATTACCTTCATGGTTTGCATCCTCTTTCACCCAATCTGTACGATAACTTAAATAAATTACCGTTTTTTCAATCTGCTCCCTATGCAAATTTATTAGTAGAAAGCGGACAGGAGTATTATTAGATTTATACCACAGACACCGATAACCGATATATAAGAACTTCCCTATTGGTACAAATTACGGGACAAAAAGGAATTTTAAAATATTCGACTACTCGTGCGCTTATTATTCATGGACCAGTGTTATTGGCAGAAATCAGCAAAGATGAATTGAACGCTGTTTTGCGGACTATGCTCCATCATTTGCCGTGGTATACCCTTTTCGTTCAAATAAGAAACGAAAAACCACCTGAGATTATACTCGAAGAAGCCTGTATAAAAGCAGGCTTTTATTTTAATGAACGGCTTAATTTGCTTACTCCTGTCCAAGATATCAAGACAGCATGGCAGAGGATGAGTGGAGGACGTCGCAGACAGGTAAGGCAAAGCTTACGCAATGGGTTATTGGTTAATGATGCTGTTACTTCTTCAGATGTAGATGGTTTCTATAAAATACTTTCCAGCTTGTACAAGCGAATTGGTAAACCACTGCCTACGAAAGCTTTTTTCCAAATTTTTCTTAATAAGATTCATAACAAGGAATTAAAAGCTCTGTTTTTAGTTGCACGTTTCGAGAATCAAATCATTGGGGGCATTGTAGCTCCATTCGATGAAAAACGGAAAGCCTATGAATTTTACATTAGTGCGCTCGATAAGGATTTTGCCAAAAAACATGTTTATCCCAGTGTAGCATTAACCTGGGAAGCAATGCAAAGAGCTAGTGAGGTGGGCTGCCATACTTTCGATTTTATGGGAATAGGTCTCCCTAATCAACAATATGGAGTGAGAGAATTCAAGCTTAGATTTGGAGGCAAGATGATTAACCCCGGAAGATAGAACAGAGTATTTTGTCCATGGCTATTTTATCCTGTTAAAACTCTCTATAAGCTGTTAATAGTTGTAAATTCTGTTTGCTACAAGATTCAATATCGAGTCAAAAGCCTTTCTGAAAGAATGTAAGGATAGATGGTGAGTAGAAGGTTTGAAAGTTCATAAAGTTTAAAGTTGAAAAGTTCATAAAGTTTATAAAGTTGGAAAGTAGTATAGAGGATGGGGAATGGGGGATGGTGAATGGAGAATCATAATACCTCCCCGCATTCAGCGGTACTCCTCTTATCTTAAAAGAAGAGTTGTTTTGGGGAATATTTGGGCTTCGGGAAGAAAATTCTGAAAAATATTTCTCACGGATGAACACAAGAAAAATCAGTGAGAGAAAAAAAATACTTTCTCGCTGATGTTCGCAGATAAGTATCGCAGATGATCGCAGAAAAAAATCAGCGTTAATCAGCGAGAAATTAAATCAGCGTTAATCAGCGAGAAAAGATTAAATAGTTCTCGCAGATGGACGCAAATTTCGACGCAGATATTCGCAGAAAAATCAGCGTTAATCAGCGAGAGATTAAGTCTGCGTTAATCAGCGAGAAAAGATTAAATAGTTCTCGCAGATGGACGCAAATTTCGACGCAGATATTCGCAGAAAAATCAGCGTAAATCAGCGAGAGATTAAGTCTGCGTTAATCAGCGAGAGATTAAATCAGCTTAAATTAGCGAGAAAAAGATTTTAACCTCATTATGACAGAAAACGAAATATCATATATAATACGGGGAGCTATTTATAAGGTTTACAATAAAATAGGTCCAGGTTTATTGGAGTCGGCTTATGAATCTGCATTGGCTTATGAACTGATGAAAGAAAATCTCGCAGTCAAAACACAAGTCGGGCTTCCCTTTGTTTACGAAAGCATCTTAATGGAAGCCGGCTATCGCATGGACATATTGGTTGAAAACAAAGTAATTATTGAAGTAAAATCAGTTGATCAATTGGCCGATATTCATTACAAACAATTACTTACTTATTTAAAATTATCCGGGAAAAAATTAGGGATTTTAGTTAATTTTAACACGGATAACATAGAATCTTCAATTAAAAGAATTGTAAATAAGTTAAAGGAATGACATAAATTTGTTTAAAATCAGCGTTAATCAGCGAGAAAAAAGAAAGAATACAGTTCTCGCAGATGGACGCAAATTTCGACGCAGATATGCGCAGATACAATCAGCGTGAATCAGCGAGACATTAAATCAGCGTTAATCAGCGAGAGATTAAATCAGCGTTAATCAGCGAGAAAAAAGAAGATTTCACGCAGATATTCGCAGTAAATGGAGGATGGTGGATGGTGGATGGTGGATGGTGAGTAGAAAGTTTGAAAGTTCATAAAGTTTGTAAAGTTTGTAAAGTTCAACCTTCTACTTTTTACTTTTTACTTTTTACTTTTTACTTTTCAGTTATTAGTTATCAGTTGATAATCAGCGTTTATCAGCGAGAGATTAAATCAGCGTTAATCAGCGAGAAAAAAGAAGATTTCTCGCAGATATTCGCAGATTGAAAACGCAGATGGACGCAGAGAATAAATCAGCGAGAATCAGTGGGAAAAAAAATAGATGGGTTCATGCAGATGGACGAAGAAAGTTAATATTTAATCAAAGAGAAAAAACGTCGTAAAATAAACATCTCTGTTTATATTTCATATCTTTGCCGAAAGGACAATAGTATGGACAATCGCATTAAACTTATAAAAGGAATTCATCCCGGAAAACTTATTGAAAGGGACTTAAAGAAAAGAGGAATAACTCAGCGAACACTGGCGGAGAATACGGATATTAAGTACCAGACCATAAATGCAGTTATCGCCGGAAAACGCAATTTGACCATCGAACAGGCGATGAAAATTGAAAGTTTCATGGGTTACGATGAAGGCTTTCTGTCACAACTACAAACTTATTACGATATTAAACAAAATCAAAACATAAAGAATTCAAGAATGCCTTTCCAAACGCCTCCTCATATCCGCAGAATAGTTTTTTGGGATACGGATATGGATAAAATAGATTGGGAAAGAAATAAAATAGCCGTTATCAACAGAGTATTGGAGAGAGGAAATAAAGAAGAAATAGACGAGATCATGCGATATTATCAGCTAACGGAAAGCGATTTGATGAAGTTTAAACCAAGATTTAATCGATTGACACGGCTAACAACAAAGGATGATAAATAAAAATTTTTCAAGATTGCATTATGAAACGGTTACGCCATTATTGAAAAAGATTCTTCACGAAATAATGGAAAATCCGATTTTCGATCCCTTTTATTTGGTTGGGGGAACATCGCTGTGTTTACGTTTAGGGCATAGAAAATCTATTGATATCGATTTGTTTACCAATGCTCCCTATGGGAGTTTGGACTTTAAAGATTTCGAAAAATATTTCTACGATAAATACAATTATTATGATTGTTTGGATAAAACGGAACTTGTAGGTTTAGGACGGTCATATTATATAGGAGTATCGGAAGATGACAGTGTAAAAGTAGATTTGTTTTATCACGATGAAATAATAGACCCCTGCGAGGTAATAGAAGGTATTCGTATGGCAAGTCTTCCCGATATAATTGCTATGAAAGTAGATGTTGTTTCACGCGGAGGCCGCAAAAAAGATTTCTGGGATTTGCATGAACTCTTAGATCATTATACCTTACCGGAAATGCTTGAATTTTATAAGCAAAGACACGAATATACCTATGATAGAGAACAAATTCTCGTTTCATTTAGAAATTTTGCTCTTGCAGATGACGATATAGATCCGATTTGCTTAAAAGGTAAAATATGGGAATTGATCAAATTGGATTTTGATGAGTTGGTAGAAAAGGTGCAATAAATCACCTATCTTGAATAAAGGTTGAAGAATCAATCGATAATGGTTAATAAACAATTTTCAGATTGAAGGATTTACCGATTTGTAAATTCTTTATAATTATTGCGTGAAAAAAGATCAAAAAAAATAGTTCTCGCAGATGTACGTAGTAAATGGAGGATGATGAATGGTGAGTAGAAAGTTTGAAAGTTCATAAAGTTTGTAAAGTTTGTAAAGTTCAACCTTCTACTTTTTACTTTTTACCTTCTACTTTTTACTTTTTACTTTCTACTTTCTACTTTTTACTTTTTACTTTTCAGTTATTAGTTATCAGTTATCAGTTGATAATCAGCGTTTATCAGCGAGAGATTAAATCCGCGTTAATCAGCGAGAAAAAAGAAAATTTCACGCAGATATTCGCAGATAAAATCTGCGCAAATCAGCGAGAGATTAAATCCGCGTTAATCAGCGAGAAAAAAGAAAATTTCACGCAGATATTCGCAGATAAAATCTGCGCAAATCAGCGAGAGATTAAATCAGCGTCAATCAGCGAGAAAAAGAAAGAAAATCCCAACAAAAAATAGGTATGATTGTGGTTTGGTAGCAGTAAATAATCGAATGCAAATGATTAGAAATAATCAATCCAAAACAGCCGGAAAATTACAAAAGATGATTTTTTGTAATAATAATGAACCAAATTACCAATTTCATTTATAAGTGATTAACATGTCGTTTAAGAATCTACTTACTTCTGTTATGCAATGCACATCAACGAAATACTAAAGAAGCCGGAAGGTCGTCGGTTGGAATTTAAGGAAACAATACCGACACAATTGGGTTTGCCAAAAACGGTTATTGCTTTTGCCAACGATGCCGGTGGTGAAATTTACATCGGTGTTCGTGATAATCCAAGAGAAGCTGTGGGGTTGCCTGAAGATAAACTTGTGGAATTGGAAGAACAAATTGGCGATATCATTTACGATTGTTGTTATCCGGTAATATTACCCGATATATCATTTGTAAGGGTTGAGGATAAATACCTGATTAAAATCATTATTTATCGGGGCAATATGCCTCCCTATTTTTTGAAAGAGAAAGGGAAAACCAACGGCACGTATAATCGCATCGGGTCGGCTAACCGGTTGGCAGACGCTTCGATGATTGAAGAATTGGAGCGAAAAAAGAGAAATATCTCTTTCGATAGTGAGCTGGCGTTCGATAAGCCTGCTGCTGAATTGGATATAAATGAATTCAAATCGTTTTTCCATGAAAAGACCGGAGAAGAATTAAATACGCAATCCCTTAAAAAGCTTGAATTGATTAAGGAATATCAAGGAATATTTTATCCCACGAATGCCTTGATTCTGTTTTCGGATGATGAATTGCGAAATTCTCATTTTTATTTTGCCAAAGTGGAATGTGCACGATTTAAAGGCATAGGGACCGAAGAATTTATTGATCAAAAAAGCATACGGTGCAACATAGCATTACAAGCCGAAGAAGCTTATAACTTTGTCTTGAGACATATCGATAAGGGAGCTTTTGTGGAGGGTGTTTATACACAGTCGCGCTGGGAATATCCGGTGAAAGCTCTTCGCGAGGTTATTCGCAATGCAATCGTTCATCGTGATTATTCTTTAGCAGGAAAAGACATTAAGGTAGCTATTTATGATGATATGATCGAAGTAACCAGTCCAGGGCTGCTTCCTCCTTCGATTGATTACGATGCTATGGAAGATCGCCAGTCCGATGCACGAAACAGGGTGATTGCTCCGGTATTTAAATTGCTCGGAATCATCGATCAATGGGGAAACGGTTTGAAATTGATCGCCGACGAACTGAAAGCATATCCTGAAATAGAATTTCGTTGGAAAGAAGCAGGTTTGTCTTTTCAAGTTCAATTTATTAAAAAGAATTATAAAGAAGAGATAGTATTAAGGCAAGAGTTAGGGCAAGAGTTAGGGCAAGAGTTAGGGCAAGAGTTAGGGCAAGAGTTAGGGCAAGAGTTAGGGCAAGAGCGAAAAGAAAAAACTATATTTACTTTGATATTGGTGAAGCTTCAACAAAAATCGCTCTCGCGTAGCGAATTGGCAAAAGCATTAGGATTAAAAACGATATCCGGTCATTTAAACAGAACAATTGCAAAGTTACAGGAGCATGGGTTAATTGATTTTACAATTCCCGATAAGCCAAATCATCCTGATCAGAAATTCAGGATAACGGAGCGTGGAATTGTTTTTATCCAACTGGTGGAAAAGTGAATGGAAAATTGTGCTCACGAGTTAATGTTCTATGTAGCGATATCCTAACGATTATATGAATGTGAAAATGGCTCAACAAAAGAGATTTCATGCAGATTTTGTTGGAATGTTCGCAGAAAGTCAGCATCAATCAGCGAGAAAAAGATTAAATAGTTCTCGCAGATGGACGCAAATTTCGACGCAGATATTCGCAGAAAAATCAGCGTTAATCAGCGAGAGATTAAATCAGCGTCAATCAGCGAGAAAAGAAAGAAAAAAATACATCTCACGCAGATGGGCGGGGATGAAAGCAGAAAATTCATGTTGATCAGGAAGAAAAATAATATTCTATCTATTTCGTTTGTTTCGAATATTTCGTTTATATTTGCATTGAAAATAATACACAAAAAATATGGAAACAATAAATGAAACAAAAAAGCCAAGCAAGCAAGAGCGAAAATTGGCACAAAAATCATACTCGCCACTACTTTCAGCTATTGATCAGTTGAAAACAGACCAAGCTAAAATTGAAATTGAAGAGACCGGTGAAAAAATAAAACTTCCGGTAAAAGCTTTAAAACTTTTAGGTGAAATTTTGAAGGCCATGAGTGAGGGTAAGCCAGTTTCGATAGTGCCCATAGCTACAGAAGTAACTACCCAGATGGCAGCCGAGTTGTTGGGATGTTCGAGACCATATCTGGTGAAGTTATTAGAAGAAGGTAAGATTGAATATACGAAAGTGGGCAAACACAGACGCATTAAATATGAGGATGTTATTCGATATAAGCAGAAAATGAAAGAGGAACAAAAGAAACACCTCATCGATATAATGAATGCAGATGAAGAATTAGGACTTTATGATTCATAGTGTTAAATTCACCGCAGTATTGGATACCAATGTGATATATCCGGTAATCATCAGAGATCTTCTCTTTTGGTTTGCATATTACGATTTATATACTCCCAAATGGAGTCATCATATATTTGATGAATGGAGAGAGGTGATGCAAAGAAAAGGCGTTTCGCCTAAAGAAGCAGAAAAACGAGTCAGAAAAGCAAATCTTGCCTTTCCGGATGCTTTGGTTCAAAATTATGAAGGTCTGATTGAACTTTTGAATTTGCCCGATGAAAAGGATCGACATGTTTTGGCGGCGGCCATTAAAACAAATGCTCATGTTATCGTATCGAATAATATAAAAGATTTTCCTGAAGAGGTTCTGGATAGCTACGGTTTGAAGATTAAGACTGCTGATGATTTCCTGACAGACATTATCGACTTGAATCCTGAAACAGCCATTGAAGCATTTAAAGAAATGGTACTAAACAAGAAAAATCCGGATTGGGACGAATACGAAGTATTGGACAGTCTGAGAAGGAATGGTCTTGTGGATACGGCGAACTACCTTCATTCGCTGCTGTAAAGTGACACTATGCAGAGGGCACAGAAAAAATATCAGCAAGAAAAAGGTGGTTTCACGCAGATATTCGCAGATGAAGATCCGCGTTGATCAGCGAGAAAAAATTCAGAAAAAATATTTCACGCAGATATTCGCGGATATAATTAGTGCAAATCAGCGAGAAAATAAATTCGCGAAATCAGCGAGAAAAATTAAAGTAATAATCGCTCGATAAAATAAAGTCATAACAAATCGGTCTTTGCCTGGCCTTTAAGAAAAATTTAAAATGCTTATCTTTGCATAAAGCTATATGCCAACCCGATAGAGAAGAACGAAAAATTCTTCACTACGAACATGGACAACAATGAAGGACAGAAGCGAAATAGTAAAACAAATTAAAGAAACGCTGCAGAGGGTCGCTCCCACAGCGCAGAGTTTTGTGTACGGAAGTCAAGCCCGAGGAGATTACCGGCCGGACAGCGATATCGACTTGCTGATTATTGTTGATGAAGATCGGCTATCGATAAAAGAAGAACAGCAAATTACCATACCGCTTTATGAGATAGAATTGGAAACAGGTGTTCCTATCAGCGCAATGATTGTTTTGAAAAAAAACTGGGGAAAAAGACCGTTTAAAACACCTTTCCAAATCAACATTATGAACGAAGGCATCGTTTTATGAAAGAAAAAATGGATAAAAACAGCATTGACGCGTTAATCGGTTATAGGTGTCAACGATCGGATGAAGCTATTCAGGAAGCAGAATTGCTATGTCAGGAAGGTTTTTACAATGCCGCAGTAAACCGACTATATTATGCTTGTTATTATGTTATCTCAGCGCTCTTTCTCAAAGATGGCATTCAAGCGCATACTCATAGTGGCATGAAAACTCTGTTCGGTATGCATTACGTTAAAACCGAAAAGATTCCTATTAATCAGGCATCCATCTATTATACTCTTTTCGAAAAAAGGCACAGTGGTGATTACGATGATTTTATTTATTTCGATCATGAAATGACGAAAGAATTAATCGCATTAACGAAAGAATTTACTTCAACGATGAAAGAAATGGTTACTAAATCACGAGAATAAATCAGCGAGAAAAGAAATAGAAAAAAATAGTTCTCGCAGATCATCGCAGATGTTCCCCGCAGATATTCGCAGATAAGATCAGCGTTAATCTGCGAGAAATTAAATCAGCGTCAATCTGCGAGAAAAGAAAGAGAATCACAACAAAAAATAGGTATGATTGTGGTTTGGTAGCAATAAATAATCGAGTGCAAATGATTAGAGATAATCAATCCAAAACAGCCGGAAAATTACAAAAGATGATTTTTTGTAATAATAATGAACCAAATTACCAATTTCATTTATAAATGATTAACATGTCGTTTTAGAATCTGCTTACTTCTGTTATGCAATGCACATCAACGAAATACCAAAGAAACCGGAAGGTCGTCGGTTGGAGTTTAAAGAAACGATGCCGACACAGGGCAGTTTGCCTAAAACGGTTATTGCTTTTGCCAACGATGCTGGTGGTGAAATTTACATCGGCGTTCGTGATAATCCAAGAGAAGTTGTGGGGTTGCCTGAAGATAAACTTGTGGAATTGGAAGAACAAATCGGCGATATCATTTACGATTGTTGTTATCCGGTAATATTACCCGATATATCATTTGTAAGGGTTGAGGATAAATACCTGATTAAAATCATTATTTATCGGGGCAATATGCCTCCTTATTATTTGAAAGAGAAAGGGAAAACCAACGGCACGTATAATCGCATCGGGTCGGCTAACCGGTTGGCAGACGCTTCGATGATTGAAGAATTGGAGCGAAAAAAGAGAAATATCTCTTTCGATAGTGAGCTGGCGTTCGATAAGCCTGCTGCTGAATTGGATATAAATGAATTCAAATCGTTTTTCCATGAAAAGACCGGAGAAGAATTAAATACGCAATCCCTTAAAAAGCTTGAATTGATTAAGGAATATCAAGGAATATTTTATCCCACGAATGCCTTGATTCTGTTTTCGGATGATGAATTGCGAAATTCTCATTTTTATTTTGCCAAAGTGGAATGTGCACGATTTAAAGGCATAGGGACCGAAGAATTTATTGATCAAAAAAGCATACGGTGCAACATAGCATTACAAGCCGAAGAAGCTTATAACTTTGTCTTGAGACATATCGATAAGGGAGCTTTTGTGGAGGGTGTTTATACACAGTCGCGCTGGGAATATCCGGTGAAAGCTCTTCGCGAGGTTATTCGCAATGCAATCGTTCATCGTGATTATTCTTTAGCAGGAAAAGACATTAAGGTAGCTATTTATGATGATATGATCGAAGTAACCAGTCCAGGGCTGCTTCCTCCTTCGATTGATTACGATGCTATGGAAGATCGCCAGTCCGATGCACGAAACAGGGTGATTGCTCCGGTATTTAAATTGCTCGGAATCATCGATCAATGGGGAAACGGTTTGAAATTGATCGCCGACGAACTGAAAGCATATCCTGAAATAGAATTTCGCTGGAAAGAAATCGGTCTGTCTTTTCAAGTTCAATTTATTAAAAGGAACTATAAGTCAGAGAAAGAATCGAGGCAAGAGTTAGGGCAAGAGTTAGGGCAAGAGTTAGGGCAAGAGTTAAGGCAAGAGTTAGGGCAAGAGCGTAAAGAAAAAACAATTTTTACTTTCATATTGATTCATCTTCAGCAAAAATCCCTTTCACGTAGTGAATTGGCAAAAGCATTAGGATTAAAAACGATTTCCGGCCATTTGAACAGAACAATTACAAAGTTACAGGAGCATGGGTTAATTGATTTTACAATCCCCGATAAACCAAATCATCCTGACCAGAAATTCAGGGTAACAGAACGTGGAATTGTTTTTATACAACTGGTGGAAAAGTGAATGGAAAATTACGCTAACGAATGTTGATCAGCGAGAAAAGAAAGAGAAGATCTCACGCAGATATTTGCAGATAATAATTCAGCGTTAATCAGCGAGAAGGAAGAAAAAAAATACATCTCACGCAGATGTTCGCAGATTGAAAACGCAGATGGACGCAGAAAGTCAGCGTAAATCAGCGTGAAATTAAATCAGCGTTAATCAGCGAGAAAAAGAAAGAATACAGTTCTCGCAGATCATCGCAGATTTCGACGCAGATATTCGCAGAAAAATCAGCGTTAATCAGCGAGAAATAAAGAAGATGATTTCACGCAGAAAGGGACGCGCCAACGAAAGCTTGTGAGAGTAAAATCCATTATCGAATAGTAGTTGCGCAGTTTCCTCTTTCTCCCAACATTGAAAATGTCGAAATAAAGCATTATTTTTGGCAATAAAGTAGAATGGATCAATGCGTTTGAATGAATTTCAAATAGAAGTTATAACTAAACTTGCGCAGAAGCATTTCGGCGAGGGTACCACTGTTTACCTCTTCGGTTCGAGAACGGACGAAGATAAAAAAGGAGGAGACATCGACCTGTTCATAACAAATAAGGATGAAAAGAGATTGAATATCGAGGCAAAAGTCCGATTTCTGGCAGAACTAAAGACAAAAATTGGTGACCGGAAAATAGATGTGGTTTTCGACAATGGCTTTACACGGCAAAAGGAAAATTTTTATAGAACGATCATTCAAGATCGAATAAAATTGTGATGAACTTCCAAGTCGCACAAATATGCAAAAACTATCGGAGAAACGGGACAAACTGAAGGAAGCAGTTCAGCTGTGCACCATTCACAGCGAACGTATGAGTTTTGCCTGGGGAAAAATAAAAATACATTTTCCTCTCGATAAAGAAAAATACGAGCATTTGCAACCCGAAGAATTGAGTTATTTCGATCAGTTGATCTTTCGGTTCTCAAAACTTCAAGATAGTATGGGAGGGAAGCTGTTTCCCGCAATTCTCGAAAATCTTGGTGAAGATGTGCAGGAATTGCCTTTTATCGACAGACTTGCAAAACTCGAGGAATTGAATGTGATACCGAGTGCCGACGAATGGATGGTGCTGCGTGAAACAAGGAATATCGTTACCCACGAATATCCTTTTGTAACCGAGGAGGTGATTGAAGGGCTGAATCTTTTGGGAAAGCATTGCATGTTGATCCTCGATATCTGGTTTGATGTGAGGAACTTCATCAAAACCCGTTTCGGAAGTTAATCAGAAGATTTCACTCAGAGCCCATAAAATCAGCGTAAATCAGCGAGAAAAAGATTAAAAGGTTCTCGCAGATGTACGCAGAGGATTTTTTATGGTTATAACCCGAAAAAGTAGGGAAAAAACAGATTTATTTGTGGTTGCAACCCGAAAAATCTATGAAAAAATATTTTATAGGCTATAGATGATGGGAAGGATTTATTAACACACGTAAATGGAAATAAATGTTTCCGAAAATATTGGAGAAAAGTTTTTACAAGGGTTAGAGGGTGTACTAAGACTGATTGACCGGATAAATCAGAGTGAAGATGAAGAAGATATTTTGATTTTTCAGAATAATATTTTTGTTACGCCATTATTTATACTTCCTTTACTGGTTTATGTAAGCGGTAATAAGATGTGTTGCTTTCGGGTAATGCACTTTATTTAAAATCTAAAACAATCGAGCAATTTATAGTCTTACCTGATATTGCTACCTGGCAAGGAACCATTGTCGCTATGCGAATACCTTATGTAAATGCGAGCTTTAATTATATTGATTTTGTTGAATGAAATTGATGTATTAATTTTGCAATATGAAAGATAAAGTAATTGATATTACAGCATATATCGGCCGAGATTTAAAATCGAGAGTTGCGGTGAGAGAGTTTTATGACAAAATTTCAAACGAACAACGGACAAATGTAAAGATTGATTTTGGCAATGTAAACTTTGCTAGTCGAAGTTTTATGGATGAATTCTACAATATCTTTATTGCTAACGCCAATATGAATGTTGAGTTGATAAATCTCTCTGCCGAAATCGAAGCGATGCTTGATGCTGTAAAGTCCACTCAGCACAGACCCAAAAATTCAGCAAACAGGATTTCGTCTCATCCCGACGATATTAAATTTTCATCCATTGCGGAAGCCAATAGATATCTTGAGGCATTGCCATTCTCATAATTTTTACATCTGTTTTCCCTGTCATAATTGAATAAACTCACTCCGCATAAATCTATGTCAATCTGTGCATAAGATCAGCGGAAATCAGCGAGAAAAGATTCATAAAAAAATAGTTCTCGCAGATAATCGCAGATGTTCCCTGCAGATATGCGCAGATAAAAATCAGCGTCAATCAGCGAGAGATTAAATCAGTGCAAATTAGCGAGAAAAAAGAACGGACCACTTCAGGAAGCGATGAAGCTATTTTCTTGTAAAAAGTATCTCATAAAACTAGTATTCTGAAAATTCTATTGGTATTAGTTTTAATCTTAACTTGAAAGTCTGGTTTTCCCCGTACCTTTGAGAAAAATTTAAAACGGAATGAAAAAATATCTAGAAGATTTTCACAGAATGAAGTTGTTTCGGCTGCAAGACGCCGTTAAAATCATTGGCAATGAAAAGTCGGCAAAAGATCTGTTGCGAAATTATAAGAAACAACAATTGATTTGTCAGATTCGCCGTGATTTATACACGGTAACCGATTTGGCAACGAAACAAGCCTTATCTACTAAATTCGAAATCGGGAGCAATATCACTCCTTCGGCCTGTTTATCCTATCATTCGGCATTGGAATATCATGGATTGGCTCATCAACAATTTTTCGTTATCTACGTCTCTTCTTCTCAAAAATTTACTCCATTCGATTTCGAAGGCATCCATTATCACTATTGCAATCGCAAATCAATAGACGAAAAGGGGATTTATTCGCCACCGATGGATTCGCTGGTGCGTGTTACCGATGAAGAACGGACGTTGATCGACTGCATCGACCGCATCGATCGTACCGGAGGATTGGAAGAATTGTTGAACGCGATGGCTGCCATGACTTATCTGAACGAGAACAAACTGCTGACTTATCTTGAAATATACGATAAACAATTTCTCTATCAGAAGGCGGGCTTTCTGCTTTCATATTTTCAGCGGGAAACAAAGGTGAGCGACAATTTTCTTGAAATCTGCAGGGAGAAAATGGGGAAAAGCACACGCTATCTCGACGGACTCAATGTTCCTACAGTATATCATTCGCAATGGAAACTTTTCGCTCCTGAAAATATCCGCTCTTATTCGGGACAAGGTCAAAATGAATTTATACAGTAAGCAGGATTTGGATCGATTGGCGTCCGAAACGAACTTCATTCGCGACAATTTGGAAAAAGCGTTCCGTTTGTGCAATATCCTGGAATATTTTGGTGAACATCCTTTGTTGTCGGAATCACTCGTACTGAAAGGAGGAACGGCTATCAACCTGATGGTATTTGACTTGCCTCGATTGTCGGTGGATATTGATTTGGATTTTGCGATTCCTTGCAATAGAGAAAGAATGTTAGCCATGCGAGGAGAGATAAATCGAGAAATTATCACTTATATGTCTACTCAGGGATATGGATTAAGCCCGGGAACAAAAAATCCGCATTCTTTGGATTCATGGGTATTTTATTATCGAAATGTGGTTAACAATAAGGATAATATCAAAATTGAGGTAAACTATTCGTTACGAAATCATATTTTCCCGTTGGTGATGAGGAATACCTCCGTGAATTTTTTGCCAGAGGTGAAGATACAAGTCCTTTCGCCGGTAGAACTTTTCGGAAGTAAAATAAAGGCATTGATAGAACGCAGCGCCACACGTGATTTGTATGACGTGCATGAAATGTTGACCATGAAGATTTTTGATGAGCAGGATTTTGAGATGCTGCGTAAGACCGTTTTGTTTTATTTGGCAGTAGGAGGCTCGAAAAAGTTAGAAGAAAATTATTCCTTCGAAAATATTAAAAAGCTAAAATTCTCACAGATACGATCTTCTCTTCTACCGGTTTTAAGAAAAAATGAACGCTTTGATTTTGAAAACGCAAAAGAGGAAATCATAGACTTTCTTCAATCCTTGTTGATTTTCACGAATGATGAAAAAACATTTATCAGGGAATTCAACAATAATCATTATTATCCTGAATTGCTATTCGATGATCCTCTTATTTTGGAAAGGATAAAACATCATCCAATGGCGGTGTGGAAAACAAAGAACAAATAAATTGCTTCAGGCGGATGGTGGCAGAATAAAATCAGCGTAAATCAGCGAGAAAAGAAAGAATACAGTTCTCGCAGATGGACGCAAATTTCGACGCAGATATGCGCAGATACAATCAGCGTGAATCAGCGAGACATTAAATCTGCGTTAATCAGCGAGAGAAAAAAAGATAGTTTCTCGCAGATAGTCGCAGAGAATGGGGCATGAAGAATGGGATATGGGGGCTGGTGAATGGAGAATCATAATACCTCCCCACCTTAAATGGTACTCTTCATATCTTAAGAGGAGAGTTTGATGCTGATTAACCTCACAGAATAAATTCTATGGTTATAAAAATTCGGATATTCAAACCAAGAGCATTCTGTAAGACTCTAATATTCATCATCATAGTTGAAAGTCTTTACTTTACCAACTCATTGTTGCCTGAAAGGCAATAACTTTCATAACCACAGGTATGCGACCTGCGGACTAAGACATAACAAACAGATGCTGCCTGAAAGGCAGAACTATTGCAGTGGCACAGGTGGATATCTGCGCGAGCAAAGGGAAAATCCTCACAAACGATAGCGTATGAAATATAGTTTTGCGCAACTTCGTACCTTTGCGCATTTGTGGATTTATAGCATCCCTATTTTCATTTCATTATTTTATTATTAGATGTCTTTCAAAAATTTGCAATTTCATAAAATGAAACCTTCCCCTTTAGTGGTTTTAATTGGTTTATTTATTTTCTGCTTATTTTATAATGCAGATCAAATCAATGCCCAAACGGTTTTTGAACATCCAACTGCTACTGCTATATATGATTTTCTGGATGAATTGGCCAACAGTGGTTACATAGAAATAAAAAGCGGGGTAAAACCATATTCAGGAATTCAAATTCAAAAATGGCTAAATGAGGCTTCATTTCATAAGAAGGAAATGCCTACAAGATTGAGGAAAGAATTAGAATTTTATCTTCTTATATATAATAGTGAGCCAACAAATGAATTTTATAAGCAAAATCTATTTCTAAAGCGAGACGACAAAATATCTTCAGGATTTTCACTATCAAGATTGAATTTTTTCTATCAGGATAGCCTTCTTAAAATTAGTATCAGGCCAGTATTAGGTTATCAAGTATTTTCGAATGGTAATCAAAACATCACACACCGTTGGAATGGAGCGGAAGCTCATGCTTTGGTTGGAGAAAACCTGGGCGTATATGCAAGCCTCAGGGATAACAATGAATCAGGAAAATTAACTGCACCTAATTTTTTCAATCAAAGATATGGGGTCCCAGTTAAAAATTCCGTGAACAAAGGATTTGATTATTCCGAAAGCCGTGGAGGTATTGTCTATTTCTGGAAATGGGGTTATATAGGCCTTGTAAAAGATCATTTCGTTTGGGGTGAAGGATATCATGGGTCTAACATTCTTTCGGGGCGCACACCTTCGTTTGCCAGCATAATTTTAAAATTGGAGCCTGCACGCTGGATATCGTTCAATTATTTTCATGGATGGCTTGTTTCGAACGTTGTGGATAGCTCACGTAGTTATTATGATAATTATGTCTTCAGACCTGTTTATCATAATAAATTTATTGCAGCCAACTTACTGACCATTTCCCCAGTACGGAATCTACACCTATCTTTCGGGAATTCTATTATCTACAGCGATTTAGGCATCCATCCTGGTTACCTGAATCCATTTATGTTTTACAAATCGGTTGATCACACCCTCAACAATACCAATTTATTTGGCGAAACCGGCCAAAATTCTCAAATGTTTATTATTATCAGTTCAAGACAGATAAAAAAACTCCATCTTTATGGAAACGCTTATTTTGACGAATTAAATATTAGCAGAATAAAAAATGGCAAAATCCATAACTTTTTCAGTATCAAAACGGGTTTTAAGACATCCAATCTATTATTGAACAATTTTTCATTTACAGGTGAATATACTTTTACAAAACCTATAGCTTATGCACATAAAATTTCAACCACAACTTTCACCTCTAATGATTTCAATCTCGGCCATTATTTAAAAGACAATAGCAAGGAATTATATTTCTGCCTCACATATAAACCTGTGAGAGGGCTCAGAATTTCAGCAGAATATATTTATGCACGTCATTACAATGATTATGTTTATGACAACAGACCCAATGTAGATAATGATAAACCCTTTAAAGATCTAACATGGTCGCAAAAGGAGTTTGCAATGGATGCCAGATATGATATCTTGTTTAATGTAGGTATAATGTTTAGAATCTCCCGAAGTGATGTGAAAGGATATGAGGCAGATGGTAAACCAGCTCAATACTATCTCGAAAAATATACTCCAGAAATATATCGCGGAAAGAAAACGATTATTTCAGGAGGATTATTTATTGGATTCTAAAATTAATACAAACAAACGAAAGATATCTACATGGTTTCATTTTTTATTATAACGAAATATGAATGCTAAATTTCAACACATCACCTAACCAACATGAGGTGCAGAGCACAGAAATCTATTTATTTGACCAATACCTGTACATGCTGTCATTCTCATTTAGTGTTTCCCCAAAAAAGATGAATTCTATCAAAATCAAAACATTAATGCGGACAATTTATGTCTTTTTGATAATTTTTATTGGAATCCTTTCAGTGATACCTGATGGAATAGAAAATAAAATGTCTGATTCTTACAGTATCTTTAAGGGAGGTTATATTTTCCATATTTTAGCCTACCTAATTATTTGCTTCGTAGGTCTTCTAAACAACTTTCATCAACGCTATCGCCCAGCTCCTGTTATAGCTTTTATACTTGTTTACAGTATCATTCTCGAAGCTATTCAATATTTATTGCCCTATCGTACATTTAATCTTTACGATATCTTATCCAATTTTATTGGAATCACAATAGGTTGGTTTATATTCACTTTATATCGCAATTGGAATCTAAAACTGAAATGAATGCATTCTGAAAATTAATTATCCTTGTATGAAAAGATTTTGTACTTTTGGTTTGGTAATTCTTTAGTAATTCAACCCAGCAATAGCATTGAACAATTTTACTCATAAATCAAAAATGGCCAAAAGGTGGCTCAAATGGTGTGATTTTCTCTTAGTAGGAATATCATTCTTAGCTATTTATTATTACCAGAAGGAAACTTTTACTTTATCAAAAAGCTATTGGAATTTGATGCTTTCTTACTACGGTTTTTGGTTAATCATAAACTATGTAGATAAAAAATATCAACGTCTTAATAAAGTTAATATCTGGGGCGCTATATCTCTTGCTGGTACAACATGCCTATATCTACTGTTTCTTATCTCATTCATGACAGTATTATTCCAGTTGTCTAGTTTCTCCAGAAAACTTGTAATAAGTAGTTGTTTTACACTTTTTGTGGGTGAAAGTATTCTGTTTTCGCTTTATTCATACAAGTATGGAATGAATTATGATAAAAACAGAGTATTTCAAGAGAAAGTTCACTATTCATCAAGAATTGCATGGAAAAGACTATTAGTGGATGCTATTCTATTATTTTTAAGTTTTATAATTATCAATAAAATACAAGAGGGAAGAATAAGTTTTTCAAATGATTATTTATTGATATTCTATGTCGTTACTGGTCTTTGGTTCCTTACAGCAATAGTGACTTGTAAATTTGAAAAGAATGGCTATAATAAAACAATCTGGAATTATAGTTCTCCTTTCATTAAGTCATGGATACTTATTTTATTTGGATTAACCTTATCGATTTTTCTTTTAAAATCTTATCAACTTTCACGTTTTGAAATATTTGGAACTCTATTTCTATTTGGCACTTTAGAATTTATTGTTTTTACATTAATTTTCATTTTATATAGAAATAATCATGATAAAATTGAACCTTATTCAAAGCCAAATAATCCTGTGTTACAAGAATCACTTGAATTAACCGAAAGACATTTACAGGGTAATAATGAAATTTATTCTGCTTTAAATTATTTAATACAAGTAAATAAAAAAGATTTATATAATTTTATTGTTAAGGTTATAGAAATAGAAAATCTTCAAGCTGGTTCGGTAGTAATGTTAGATACGCGTTCTTCTTTTAACATACTGCAACACAAATCGAATTCTATTTTTTTATTCTTAAATCTACATAAATTAAATGATTTTAGATGGCTTAACCAGTATTTGATTCAAGTACATGAATTAACTATAAATGGAGGTTACATTGTAGGCAATTTAGAAACGATTGAGCAATATAAAAAACGTTTTTTCAGTAAGATGCCATTATACTTGGCTCAACTTTTATATATTCCAAACTTTATTTTTTATCGAGCTTTTCCTAAACTACCAATACTTAAGAAAATTTACTTCTTTCTCACCGATGGCAAGAATAGGGCCTTATCTAAGGCTGAAGCTTTTGGACGCCTTCATTTTTGTGGATTTACAGTAGTTGCTGAACAAGAAATCAATAATCATCTCTGGTTTATTGCTCGCAAAGTAAAAACTATTTCTACAGATCAACATCCAAGCTATTCTCTATTAATTAGATTGGCAAGAGTAGGCTTAAATGGAAATATCATTTATGTTTATAAGACAAGGACAATGTATCCATATTCTGAATATTTACAGGAATATATCTACAATCATAATTTATTAGATAATAAAGGAAAAATAAAAGATGATTTTAGAATTACCGAATGGGGAAAAATATTCAGGAAGTTATGGCTTGATGAAATGCCACAGCTTATCAATTGGTTGAGAGGTGAGTTAAATATAGTTGGCGTTCGTGCTCTAAGTCAACATTATTTTAGTTTATATCCAGAAGATGTTCAAAAACTAAGGATTAAATTCAAACCAGGACTTATTCCACCTTATTATGCCGACATGCCCAAAACATTCGAAGAAATAGTAGAATCTGAGCGAAAATATCTATTACTAAAGGAAGAAAAACCATTTTTAACTGATGTCATCTATTTTTATAAAGCCCTTTATAATATTATTTTTAAACATGCAAGAAGTAAATAAAAGCAGGTAAAGAATAGTGAATTATTTAAAAATTGGTTTCGATGATTGGAAATAACAAAAGAATGGGATGAAAAGGATTAGACAAAGGAATAGAAAAGGTATAAGCTGAATTCAAGTTACAAATGCAACTTTTTGGTTAGACAAATTTCGTAATAAAAATTCGTTAGGCGTTAAAAAATTCAATTTTTTTCTCGGTCGATTATTCAATATCTCTTCAACCCTCTTCACATCATCGTCAGAGATATTTTCAAAGGACGTTTTCTTAGGAAAATACTGTCGGATGAGTCCATTGATATTTTCATTGGCACCTCTTTCCCATGAATGGTATGGCCTGGCAAAATAAAAATCCAGGTTTAACTCGGAGCTGATCATTTTATGTTCAGCAAACTCTTTTCCGTTATCAGAGGTGATAGTATGAACTTTTTTCTGATAGGGTGACAATCGTTCTATAACCTTCCTTGCAAGTTCTTTGGCATCTTTGCCGTTCAGTTTTTCAATAATGACCTTATTACTTACTCTATCATTGATTGTCAACAAAGCTCCTTTGTGATTTTGCCCTATCATCGTATCAATTTCCAAGTCACCCAGCCTTTCTTTTCTATCGACAATCTCCGGTCTTTGACTGATATCCACCCTGTCTTTAATGATGCCTCGGCTGTCTTTGGCATTTCCTCGTTTTCGATATCTGCGTCCCTTACGTCTGAGGTGGGTGTAAAGATCGCCCCCTTCTTTCTTATCCTTCCATACATACTGATAAATGCGTTCCGTACTCACACATTCTCTGCCTTCCAACTTGGCTCTTCCTGCGATTTGTTCAGGACTTAAATCCTTTCTCAGACGCTCATTTACATGCTGCTTTACTTCCTCGGTAAAATAAATATGCTTCTTTTTGTCTTTCTGTCTCTTTTCGTATTTTCGCTGGGCTAAATCTGCTTTATATTCTTCATTGCGCTTATCGCAATTACGCCTTAATTCTCGCGATACAACCGATTTATCTTTGCCGATGGCCAAAGCTATATCTTTTTGTTTGCATTCCTGTTGTATCATTGCCCAAATTGTGTACCTTTGTTCTACGGTTAAATGTTTCATCTTTGTAACTTTTTATGGGGAAGAGACCAAAGTAAAGCATTTATTCCATCAGGGCAAAGGGGAAAAGCTCTTTTTTCTCCTTTGTCTTGAAAAATAATTTTCCTTTACCTTTTATTTCCCCTGAAAAAGTTGCATTAATTACTTGAATTTACGTAATGAAATCAGACAATAAATAAATCGATAAAGAAAAGAAGAATAAAAAGATATACATCAAAGAAGTGGATGTAATAAGATACTGATAATGAATATTTATCATTACAAGCACCGTTTTTAATATTTTATGATTATAAAGTGATCCCCAAATTAAAATATAGATAAATTCAAAAAAGTTTATTTATTCAAATTTATGTATGAAAGTTTAAAACAAAGTTTAGCAGAATTTAAACAAAGTAAAGCTTGGCAGCCTGTGAAAGATATGCTTATGTTTGCCTTCTTGCTTTTAAGTTTTCATGTTATATATCATTTATGGATAAAAGTTGATTTCTATCCCTTTAAGACCCAGGTTGATAAAATATATGCATTTGCTTCTAATATTCTTTTCAACCAAAGTGTTTGGATATTAAATCATATTTTTGGATTAAATGTAACAACAGTAAATCATACAATTTATGTTCTTAATAATCAAAATACATGGAGTTATGTAGAAATACTGTCAGGCTGCATTACACTAAAGCATTGGATGCATTGGATAATAATTATGACTTTTTTCCGTGGTCCATTTTTACACAAACTTTGGTATATACCTTCCGGAATAATTATCATCCATTTTATAAATGTCATACGTATAGTTGGATTAAGTCTTCTATTAATTCCCTTACCCCACAGCTTTCACTTTTTTCATACTTATATTTTCAAACCATTCTTTTATTTTATGATATTTGTTATGTGGGTAATATGGGTAGAGGTTTTCGCTAATAAAAAGAAAAAACACTTAGCACCAATCGGTATTTAAGTAATGTAGCAAAAGAGACGAGAGATTAAGCTCATGGTTTATTAAAATCTAATTGCTTATTTTTTTATTTAATAAATTAATTTAAAGAAAATAATGAAATTTACTAATTGATAAGGCGTTAATCAGTCTTATTCTATTTTTAAATTATTTGTAGAATTCCAATTGCTAAATTTTTCATTCAGCTTCCCATCTTATTTATCCTCCCTTCCCTCACTTTATGAACTTTTGACTCCCCAACCCCCATCCACCATTCCCCTTTCTCTGCGTGCATCCACGAGGCTTTTTTCTGCGGTTATCTGCGAGAACTATTTAATTTTTTTCTCGCCGATTTCCGCTGATTTAATCTCCCGCTGATTTACGCTGATTATCAACTGATAACTAATAACTGAAAAGTAGAAAGTAAAAAGTAGAAAGTAGAAGGTTGAACTTTATAAACTTTCAAACTATTTACTCACCATCCACCATCCTCCATCCACCATCCTCCATTCCCCTATGCTTAGAAAACTTATCTTTTTCGCTTATTTAGCATTAATCACCATCTTAAGCCTAATGCCATCGAATGATTTGCCTAGCGTAAAATTATTCAGCGGAGCGGATAAAATCGTTCATTTTCTGATGTACAGTGGATTTTCTTTCCTACTGATGTGGGCTTGGCCAAATTTTTTCAAAGGTAGTTTAGTACTACTTCCTTTATTCGCTGTAATGTTTTATGGTTTAGGACTCGAGATTTTGCAAGACCTCGGCCATGAAGGACGGGCATTTGAAATATACGACATCGTTGCCAATACCCTTGGTTATTTCCCTGGATTGGCACTATTTTATATCGTACGTAAACATGAAAAAATTAAATACTAACTCGTTCGATATGTGGTGGATTTTCGAGATAAACCAGATATGCTTCTATTGCAGGATATCCAGCGTCTGATAAAGCCTTGATATATTCACGCATTTGCTCTATGTATTGAGTATTTGGTTGACCGGTTTTATAATCAATTATTACAGTAAAATTTTTGCCAATAACAACAAGGTCGGGGCGGAGCCACATTCCACCAGGTAAAAGAATTTCTCTTTCGATCAATTTTTCTCCATCCCGCTCGAAAACAATTGAGTAAAGCGGGTCATCTTTTAAAATTCGTAATTTTTCTAAGAGGGCGGAACCAAAAGTTTCGCCCATTTTTTTTGTCATTTGGCGAAACTCAGGAATATCTTTTAAAACTTCAGGCTCGTGCGAACGACTCAAAAGTAAATGAATCATTGCACCCCACTCTCGTTCCGTATTGGGTGAAGTAGCTTTCCACTCTTTAGGCGCTAAATGCCTTAAGTTCATCTTCGTCGAAACAACTTTTTCTTCTATCCCTCCATCTCCCATTCTCCCATTCTCTCCTACTCCACTTTTAACTATCTCCTCTTCTTCCCCACATCTCTTCGTCTCTTCATCTCTCTGCTTCTCCGTCTTCATCTCTCCCTCTCTCTTCGTTTTCTCTTCACTAGTTTTCCTATAAGCATCTTCAGGGTATGTAAAAACTTGTCCATCGTTAAAACCAAAATGTTCCTTCAATACTCCCATACTCGAATTTGCCAAAAGATTAGAGTCAGAATCAGACTCAGATGGAGGATAGGCTAAAATATAGAGCCTTTCTTTGGCACGGGTAAAGGCCACATACATTAAATTGAGGTCTTCGATCAACTGTTTTTCCGTTACATCGTTATAAAACTCTTGCAGACCTTTAATGCCCAAATCCTTGAATTTAGATGAAGAATTGAGGTAGAGCCAAGGAATTTCGAAATTCGACCAAAAGTCATTTTTTCTATCATTCAAAATTTTAAACGAAGCAACCCATTCCGTAGAATTATAATCAGTTCGAGAAAATAAATAAGGACGGATCACTACAGGAAATTCAAGACCCTTAGCTTTATGGATGGTCATGATTCGAATGGCATTTATATTCTCCGAAAAATTTACAGCCCAATGGTCTTGATGCTGATCCCATTCGTCGAGAAAGTCTTCTAATGAAAACGGTTTATAGCGATTTTGTCCCTTTACCTGCTCGAGGAGGGCCATACAGAACACCTCGGGTGGATCATTCAAATGGCAGCTTCTTAAAATACAAACAGTCAAAGTGTAAAGATCATATAAGGATAAATTGGAAGAATTAAATCCAAAGACTTCTTCCAACAACTGTTCTCCCCTTAGTTGATTCAAATTTAGAAGGTTGCTTGCATCCGGCACGCCTATCATTCCCTGATTTAATTCGATAGCGGTAGCCAAAGCAAGCCGGTCGTCGGGCTGAGCTATTAGTTTGAGCCAAGAAATAACTCGACGAACACTTTCTGATTGATTAAGCATGAGAGAATCGGGTGAAACCACGGGAATGTTTTTTTGGATCAAAAAATCAGCGATGCGT
>Ga0208694_1001852_pt1 | contig 24157 bp, 21 predicted proteins | sample AD_UKC078_MetaG_FD_184442 | JGI IMG/M metagenome (GOLD analysis project Ga0208694, IMG submission 184442) | Active sludge microbial communities of municipal wastewater-treating anaerobic digesters from USA - AD_UKC078_MetaG (SPAdes) (version 2) | ecosystem: Engineered > Bioreactor > Anaerobic >...
CTTATTTCCGACGCATGAGAAGAATATATTACCGGCAGATAATTAATCATAAAATCCTCTAGTTGAGTAAAATCATAATTCTTGACAGATGTCATAGCTTTGATTTTCGGATTTTTTGTTTCATGGATTTTTTCAAAATCATAACTTAGTTTCTCTTCTAACTTTTCACCTTTTCTAAGGCCGGTATATTTTATTTCAATTTCTTTATCAGTTAATAAAGAAATCATTTTTCTTGCAATATCATCTATACAATACTGTTCTCCCATTTCGAGCATGAATATTTCTCCGCCCGAAGAATAAGCCGAAGCGTTTATTACCAAAAGCGCCGCTTCCGGAATTGACATGAAGTAGCGTTTCATGTTTTTATCAGTCACTGTAACGGGACCGCCGTTTTGTATCTGATCTTTAAATAAACGGATAACCGAACCGCGGCTTCCAAGAACATTTCCGAAACGCACAGCAGAAACTTTAAGATTATATTTTGTGTTATAATACAGTGTAAGCATTTCGCATATACGCTTGGTTGAACCCATAAAACTCGAAGGATATACAGCCTTATCAGTTGATACGAGAATCAGCTTTGCTTTAATGTAAAGACAGGCTTCCAGAACATTTCGTGTGCCGCCTATATTATTTGCGCATGCCTCTGCCTCGTTAATTTCCATAATCGGAACGTGCTTATGAGCTGCCGCGTGAAAAACAATATCAGGTTTATATAGATCAAAAAGACTTTTCAGATAATCATAATTCCTTACATCACAAATACGGTAGATTATTTCTGCAGATGAATTGGATTCTGTATTTTTTAAAATATTTTCAAGCTCATAAATTGAGTTTTCACCTCTTCCGATGCAGACAATTTTTTTAACAGAAAATCTAAGCAGATTCTTGCAGATCTCGGAACCGATTGATCCGCCTGCTCCTGTAACAAGAACTGTTTTACCGCTGATTTCCGAGCTCATGGATTCAATATCGAGCTGAACCTCTTTTCTTCCGGTGATGTCGGCAAAACTCACCTCGCTCAAATCCGACATTAATCCCGAATCAAAATATTTGGCCGATGAAGGAAGAACGGATATTTTAATCTCTGATTTTTTCAATATGCCTGAAATAATGCGTTCAATTTTTTCGGAAGAAGCCGAAGGAATAGTTATAATCACTTCATCAATTGAATTATCTTCAATAATTTTTTCTGCATCATCAGTAGATGCCAATACGGGTTTTCCGGAGACCAGAGTTCCAATTTTTTTAATGTCATCATCGAGAAAACCAATAATACAATCAATCCTGGAGTGCTTAGAGAATTCTGAAAGAATCAGAGTCCCTGCTTCACCGGCTCCTATAAGCAGAATACGTTTAGTTTCTTTCATTTCGATTTCTCCGACAATATACTGATTAGATTTTCAGCAACATATTCCGATTCTTCATCTGTCATAGAAGGATAGAGCGGAAGAGTAATTTCTCTTTCATAGATGTATTCCGAATTCGGATAATTATCAAAATTATTTTTTCTGCCGATTGACTCATAAAATTCTTTATAATAACTGAAACGGTAAAGAGGAATAAAATGCATCGACACAGAAATCCCGCGTTTTTTCAGCTCATCAATAACATAATCCCGATTTACAGAAAGAGACTCGAGCTTCAATTTAACCGGATAAATATAATTTGATGACTCTCTTCCTTCCTTTGAAGGATATAATTCCAACGAATCTGATGATGAAAATAAATGATTATATTTATGGCAGATATCTTTGCGGAGACGCGTCATATAATCAGATTTTTTCAACTGCTCTATTCCGATAGAGCTTGAAATATCTGTCGGATTATATTTATAACCAAGCTCTGTTACATCATACATCCACGATCCGTCATGAGAATAGCGTTTCCAAGCATCTTTGTCAATTCCGTGAAGACGCATCTTTTTTGCTTTATCCGCCATTGCATCATCAGAAAGTGTAAGCATTCCCCCTTCGCCGGTTGTAATTGTTTTGTTAGCATAGAAACTGAAAACCGAAGGCGATTCAAATGAACCAATGGGTTTATCTTTATAGTAAGATGGAAAAGCATGAGCGGAATCTTCAATGAGAAACAGATTGTGCTTTCGGCATATTTCAAAAAGCGGATCGAGGTCTGCAGGTAGCCCCGAATAATGAACGGGTATTATACCCTTTGTTTTATCAGTAATAAGCTTTTCAACGGACTCAATTGAAATATTATGAGTATCGCGTTCAACATCGGCAAAAACAGGAACAGCACCGAAATATCTTACTGTTTCCGCTGTAGCAACAAAGGTTACTGCCGGAACAATTATTTCATCTCCCGGTTTTATATCATACAATGATAACGCTATATGAAGTGCGGACGTCGCTGAATTAAAAGAAATGGCATGACGGGCTGATACTTTTTCGGCAAACATTGCTTCAAATTCGAATGTCTTGCTTCCCATTGTAAGCCAGCCGCTTTTCAATACATCCGAAACTGCTTCAATTTCATTATCATCAATAAATGGTTTGTGAAACGGAATCTTCATTTGTTTATTCATGCGTATTATCTGAAACCTGCATAAGAATATGACAATCAAAAATTATTCTGTTGATTCAAACATTACAGGCTTGTTTTATTTCGGCAAAAACAATTTAAACTATTCTGACAATATATTGACAAATAAATCACTTATATTATCAATTATTTTGTATTTACAGCGGAGGCATTATGAAAGGGAATACTGATTTTTCATTTAAATGCTATTTTAAGAAATTGTGGCTCCGCATGGCAATTTTCACTTTTGCGGGAATGGGCTGGGATGTACTTATGACGACGTCGCAGCAGATAATAGCCGGCACTCTAACACTTGACGCACTTAATACAGCTTCTACATGGATGTATATTCCTTATTCACTTATGCCTTTCTTCTTCTACCCTGCTGATATAATTATGAATAAGCTCAGAATGAAATACTGGATGAGAATTCTTCCAATGGTCACGGTATTTTACATAGCCGAACTTACTTTCGGAAGCATAATGCTCTATTTAGGAATTGAACCATGGAATTACAACTGGTACATTCAGCCTGAATGGAATTACAAGGGCATAATCTCTTTTTATCCTGTAATTGTTATTCTTTGGGGTATTTTTGTAGTTCTAGCTGATTTTCTTGACGGATATCTCAGATCAGATAAGTAATATTATCTGCCGCGGACAAGCAACGCAGCAAGATCTACGGCTTCAACCATGCTTTGGAAGCCTGCTATATCTTTTCCTGCTATATCATAAGCTGTTCCGTGATCAACAGAAGTTCTGACCAGTGAAAGACCTAAAGTAACATTTACACCTTTATCGAAAGCCAGTATCTTAAATGGTATAAGCCCCTGATCGTGATAATGAGCAATTGCAACGTCATATTGCTCCCATTTGCTCTTCATAAAAAGTGTATCAGCAGAATAAGGACCTGAAACATCTATTTCAGTTTTAAGTTTTTTAACAACTCGCGCTGAAACTTCAGTATCAAATGTTCCGATTGCTCCGTTGTCACCGCAATGGGGATCAAGACCCGCAAGTGCGATCTTCGGCTTTCTGCCGCGTATTTTTCTTAAAGCATCATTTGCCGTTCTGATTGTACTTTCGATTTTTTCAGCCGTAACCAGTTTAGGGATATCTGCTATTTTATAATGAGTGGTAACAAGTACCACGGCGAGATTTTCAGAATACATCATCATAACAGGATCAGCTTCATTAATCTTTTCTGCAAAATACTCAGTATGTCCCATGAACTTCAAACCCGATTTCTCGATAAGCCCCTTGTGAACTGGAGCTGTTACAACTGCATCAATAAGTCCCCGCTTCCATAGTTCTATAGAAGCATCAATATACGAAATAGATTCTTTAGCCGTATCAAGATTTCCTTTTCCTAATTCAGGAACAGGAAAATCTGACTCAATATCATAAAATGAAACAGGGGCTTCTGCAGGGCTATCTTCATTGAAAAGCGGAAGATTCATGCCGGATATAAAGGACGGATAATGACTGTCGAGAACAGATTTACGTCCGATCAAAACAACAGAAATACCGCTCTCGATATGAGGAAGCGCTTTTAGAGTTACTTCCCCGCCTACACCGGCGGGACAACCGAGAGTGATTCCTATTCTAACGTTTTGGAGATGCTTTTCTGTTTTCAAGAAACTCTTCCGGAATTATTCTGTTTTTATTATATTCTGCATCAATAAGATCTTTTGAAGAAACTTTCAGGTCATTGGAAATTGTACAGCGGCCTTCAAGAATAACACCGTTTTGTATAATGAGCTCCGGAGTTTTGATATCTCCGAGTATTTTGGCTGTAGGCATAAGCATCACTCGTCCGCTTGCCGAGATATTCCCGACAACAAGACCTTCAACAATTACACTGACAGCTTCGATATTGGTTTTCATTTTACCATTCGGCCCGATATAGAGCTGTTCTGCCTGAAGGGATTTTCCTTCAAATCTGCCGTCGATTCTCAACGAACCGTTTATATTGAATCTTCCGGTAAAATAAGAATTTTCACCGATCAAGTTGTTTACAACGTCGCTTCCGGTTTTAGCCAATGCCATAATAACCTCTTTGAAAATAGGATAACTGCAGAAATAACCCTAAAGCAAATCGTGTCAATTACAAATTATCTACGCAGTAAATCAGACAAAAATAACCGTAAAACACATATTTTAGTTAACTATTTTGCAATTCTTCCGATATAAAACTATACGACATAATACAATGAAAAAGTTAATTTTTATAATATCTGCTTTATTCTTAAATATTCAGGCTGAGGAAGTCCTGAAGCTTGAAAGTCTTGACAGACATTCTCCGCAGATTAAAAGCATTCGCCAGGATGCGATGAAAACCATCAAAACAATTAAAAGTCTCCGTTCGCCTGATGAATTGCCTGAATTAAAATTTTACGAATATACGATAAAACAGAAAGATGATTTTTTCGGCATTATTGCATCTACCGGAACGGATCTTGACACAGTGGTTTCCGTCAATAAACTTAGCGGTCCTAAAGAAAATTCAGGAAAAACAATTTATATCCCCAATATGCGCGGAATCATTCATCACGTCAAAAACGGAGAAAGTATTGATTCGATTTCATTATTTCACAGCGTACCGAAACAATACATCCTTAAAGTAAATAAAATCACAACTTTATCAAAAACTGATCTCTTTATTCCGATGGGCAGAATATCTTCATCAGACCGGCAGAAATTTCTAAATGCCGGCTTCACTTCCCCCATAGCCTCAAAACAAACTCGGCTGACTTCAAGCTTCGGAACGAGAAAAGATCCTTTTACGGGAGAACACGAGTTTCATGAAGGAATAGATTTAGCATGTCCTCTTGGAACTCCTGTTAGAACAGCAAGAGATGGAATAATCGTTGTCGCTGGAAACGAAGGCGGATACGGAAACCTTGTGGTAGTCAGGCACTCAAACGGTTACGAGACTTATTACGGACATCTTTCTAAATTTCTTGTAAAAGAAGGTCAGAGAGTCAAGAAAGGCGATATTGTAGCACTGTCAGGAAATACCGGCAGAACAACCGGACCGCATCTGCATTATGAAATCAGAAAAAACGGAAAAGCTCTGAATCCTAAATATTTCGCCAAGTAATTATTCTACAACAGAAAGAATCTCATCAAGAGTCTTGGCTTCGTCAGGATATTCGCAAATCAAAAAATTAATCATTACCGGCACTTCATACTTTCTGAATCTTTCAGTAACTTCATTTTTTATCAGATTTGCAGCTACAGCAACACTCTTTTTCTGTTTACCCGGAAAAACAGCAACAATTGAATTTCGAGAATACCTTACTGCAAAATCCGTTTCTGACAGGCGTTTTGCAATTGCTTCAGAAAGAGAAAATAGTATGTCGTCTGCCTGTTTTTCTCCATAAACTGTAACAAGGCGTTTCATGTTCTTGATACAAAAACCTGAAAAAGTCAGCGGGATATTCATTTCATCAGCATGCTTAATTTCATCTGAAAGCTTTTTCAGATACGATGAAAGCAAATCATAATATTTAGATGTAAATATTTCGATGCTTCTGCTGTTTTGAAAAAAAGAAAAAACTACTTTTGAAAGTCTATTTATCTGAACAAGATTTGAAGGCAGATGGTCAATATCGGCCCTCAGAATTAGAGCAAAACCGGTTAGTCTTCCGCGTATAACATACGGCATCGAAACGAAAATATTCATTCTCGCCAGCATTTCTTCATCAAAAATACGGTGTAGTACTTCATTGTTTATAGGATTTTCAATCACTGCATATCCTTTTATAGAAAACAAATATGCAGTAAATGCATTATCAAGTGAAATTGAAAATGATTTCTTCTGAAAATTCAGAGAATCCTTTTCTTCGCTGTATTTCAGCTTAAAGACATCATCCTTGTCATCTCTTTCAAAAAATGCGAAGGATGAAACTCCGTTATTAGCCATTTCTCCTCTGATATAATTTTCAATATCAGAATCAGCAGCACTCTTTCGAATTCTTTCTTCGTAAGTATCTATATCGATAAGTTTTCTTGAATTATCAAGCAGTGTCAAGTTTTGACTCTTCAGTCTGTCGCTTTCAAGACAGCTTCCTGCAGCGAGCGACATGAATTCTGAAAGTTCACGAATAAATCTTTTTTCGGCATCAGAAAAAGGTTCTCCATCAATTTTAGAACATACAGAAATAAGAAGAACAGGTTTATTTTTATCCGTAATAGAAATTAAAATTTTTGAACCAATTGATTTAAATTTCAAATATTCTTCAGATGATGAATTTGCATATTCAGTTAAATCAAACAAAATTCCATTTTCAAAGACATCTTTAAAAATGGAATCTGAAGAATTAAAGGTAATTCTTTTACTTTTAATTTTGACACCTTTGGAATCTGAAAGAATCCATTTGTCAGATTCGTCCGATTCAGGCGATATTACGGAAACACCTTCGACTGAAAGATAGCTCATTATTGAAAATATCGCGGTTTCTTTTAAGTGATTAATCGAAGACGATTTCATTATTTCTTTTGCTATTTCAATCAGAAGAAGATTATCATTATGCGATAATTTGGTGTCATCAGCGGAAACATTGAGTGTTTCTGCTGTTTTTGTTTGATCTTCAGATAAATCTGTCTGGTCATCCTTTATACCAAGATCAAATAAATCATCATTTGCTGTATTATCAGAAACATTGTTTGAAATATCTATATTATCTTCGGAGAAAAAAGGCTCAGGAATTTCATCAATAATCATATTTGATATATCGTTTTCAGAAAATTCCGTGTCTATGTCAGAAAATTTCAAGTCTCCCCCGAACTCATCTTCAATTTCAAGAGATTCAGAAGAAATGCTTTTATTCGGCAAAGAGACGGAATCATCGTCATAAATTATTTCAGGTTCGATTTCCGGATATTTTTCTGCAGAAAATTTTCCGCGTAAAATTCTTTCGGCTTTTTCACGCAATCCCATAATTACACTCCAAGATCGTTAAGAACCTTGATGTAAAGATCAAAGTATTCACTGCCGGCGAATTTTTTTACCGTATCTTCAGGGAGTTTTTCAAATAGACCGTCGAGATATGCCAGAAGTTTTTTCATATCTGCACTTTTCTTTTCTCCCATACCTGACAAAATACCATTTAACGAATTCTCATCATCCAAAAATACAATTCTATCTGTAATATCCGCAATTTCTTCATCAGTATCTTTTTTATCAGATAGATTCATAGCGGCGAGTTCTGTTTTTATATCATCTAAGTTTTCTTCAATAATAAGTGATTTATTTGAAGAAATATCATTTTCTATTTCTTCAAATTCAGCATTCGACAGCTGATTTAAATCTGAAAATATTTCCGAACGGAGTTTTTTCTTTCCTTCATTCAGACGGTTTTCCGATGATAATTCATCAAGAGGAGTCAGATCCATCTGCTCAAGTTCTTCAATCAGATCATCTTCTGATAATAGAAAAATATCCTCTCTTGCAATCTTTTCAGCTTCTGCAAGGTCAATCGGTTCAATTAAAAGCTGAGAAGGCATTTCTTTGATCTGATCTGATATCTTATCAGTAAATTTTCTGGCTTCAGTTACCGGTGGAACTTCTGTTTTATTTTCATTCGATGACTCAAGTTTCATATCCTCAATTATTTCGGATTCAGAAATTTTTTTCTTTCTGTTTCCTGTATAATAACCGCTGGAAGGAAGCCCGAATAAAAGATCAAGGTCGATAAAATGTTCACTGCCTGTTTCAATTTTATGATACTTGTCATCATCTTGAACGGCAGCCTTTTGCGTGGTATTTTTTGCCGTGTCTTCAGGATAAAAGCGCTTGATATATTCTTCTTCGGACATATCGGAAATATCGATAACATTATACCCGATATCATCAATGCCTGAAGAAGATGATTTTGCTTCCTTTGCAGCAGAAGACTGAATTACAACGTCTTCTTTTTTATGACTATCAGGTGTTTCTTTTCTATTATTTATCAGATCAATGAGGTTAGACGGATTTGCATCTTTTATTCCGCCTACAACCTTTACAATAAAATCCCTGCTGATATTTATTATTTCATTACGGATAAAATCAGTATCAACATCCAATATTTCAGGAATATCTATTACTTCATCTTCATATTTTTCTGAATTCTGAAATGATTTATCTTCTATTTCAGAAACATATTTGTCTATGTCGCGGTATGATTTTTTTTGATCATTATTTGGAAGAGGCGCCAGAGGCGAGACCTGACCTACTCTGCTTGTTGAAGAAGCGAATTCGCTGATTTCGTTAAAGTATTCTTCAATATCTGTTTTTTTGCCGCTCATAAATATTCGCTTAATAAAAATATGTCTGACAGGCAGACTCTCTCACATTCATTTTCGGCAAATATAAATCAAATATTAAATTTGTCAGTCTGCTTAAAAAAACAAACTGACATCAATAATATATAATAAATTTCTGCGGGCAAAACCCGCAGAAATTTATCATCTGCTTGTAAGAACTATTCCGCCGATCATGGCAAAAAGAGCAAAAGACTCGATGATTCCGGGAGAAATGAACGATTTTCCGGCCATAGAAGCCTTTTTTGAAACACCAAGAATCGCAGAACTGCAGGCTTTTCCCTGATAAATTGCACTGGTCATAAGAGCCAGACCGCATAAAAGACCTATGCCGAACATGGACAATCCGGATATTTTAGACGGATCTACCTGACTAAAAAGAATCATCAGTACAAATCCGTAAATTGTCTGAGAAGCCGGCATCGCCGAAAGACCGATTAAAAGACCGTGTCCTTCGTCAGTTTTTGACATAACCCCGTGACAAGTCATACCTGCGATTCCGCATCCGATAGAACTCCCCACAGCCCCTAGACCGAGAGGTAATATTGCTCCGAAAAGACTCAAATCCATTTTTTCACCTCGTTTTTTATTGCTCAAGCAGAGATTTCAGCGGTTTATAAGGCTTTCCGCCTCCGTCAAAACTCCACCTGTAATATTCCAGATAATTAAGCCTCAATCCGTGAATTACGGCACTCATTATCGAAAGACCTAAATTTAAAAGATGCCCCAGTATTGAAATTATGACAGCAAGCGCTATAAAAATTCCGCCTAAGTCCGACATTGATGATGCAATATTGTTAAAAGTCTGGGCAATAAGCGCACCTGAAAGACCAAGCGCGAATATTCTAAGATAACTAAGTACATCCGAAAAAAACTGAACCCCGTTATATAATCCAAGTAATCCGCCGGCAAAAATTTTAAGAGGGTTAATAGAGCCTGCACTTGTCAGAAAGACCACGCCTCCGCAGCAGTATAGAATATATTTCTGAATTTCCTGACCGGATTCAATACCTGCGAATGAATTCCCGTAAAAGAAAAAGAAAGTCCATATTGCAACAATCCATGCTATATTAGCAAAAGGAACAATAAATGATCTTTCACTAAAAATGAGCCTCAATGTTTTTAAAAACAGTGACAGTGAAATATGAACCATTCCTATGAGAACTGACACTCTCATCATATTATCAAGTGTCTCTTTATCGACGCTTCCCGAATTAAAAAGCTTAAACTGAAGAAGCTTGCCGAATACCGGATTAGACTCGGTAACGCTGAAAAAACTGCCGGTCATTACACCATAGCCGATAGTAGCTATACTTAGAATAAATGCCATGGCAAGCATGCGTTTTGCTTTGACGCCTGGCTTTTTTACCTTAATAGCTGCATAAAGCGTTACAAGGAAAAGAACGATTCCGTATCCGCCGTCACCCATAATCATTGCAAAGAAAACAATGAATGAAAGAAAAACAAATGATGACGGATCCCAGTCTTTATATGACGGAGTGTCATAAAATTCGACCAGCTCCTGACCAACTCCCGAAAACTTTTTATTCCTGATAAATGTCGGAGGGACTTCATCCGGCTCAGGTTCGATAGAGCTTATAGAAACGGGATCTAATGCTACTGCTTTTTCTAAAACAGACAGCTCTTTCTCAGGAACCCATCCCTGATAAACGAAAACGTCACCTAAAGCTTCTACTGAAGAATAATACGCTTTTTCAAAATTATATCTGTCAAGGGCTGTTATATAAGCTTTGTAAATATCCTGTTTAACGGATGAAAATGATTTTATTTTTGCAATAAGATCCGCAGAATGCTTTTTAAGATATTCAATTTCTGATTCAATTTGAATTAAATCTTTTTCAATTCTTTCTTCAAGACAGTTATCAATATGAAGCTTCGATTTTGAAAAAGTAATAAAATAGTGCCTCATGGCTTCATGTTTTATTTCAAAAACTTCAGCTGCACCGGAGAAATCAACTGTATCTGCAAATTTTGCCGGAACTTCCCAGAACTGTACAAAAATACCGCTTCTTTTCTCAATATCCTTTATATCATCAATTGAAAACTTTCCCCATACAGAAAGATCTTCTTTTTCATTAATAAGAACCTGAACTTTCTCAGTCGATGAAACTAAATCCTCATCAAGAGTCTTCAGAATTGAAATGCCTTCTTCGGTTGTTGAAAAAGAAACTCCGGAAGGAACTACTTCCTTTTTTTCTTCTTCAAAACGGCATACAAGCTTATAAAGAGAAAGAATCGACTCAGCTCCGGTTAGATCGCTTTTGTCTGTCTGTTTTTTCAGTACTGAACCTTTATACGGTTCTATATGCAGGACGCCCGTTTTCTGTATCTTTTTTATTATTTCTTCTTTGGACTTTTCAGCACCAATAAGAAGAATTTTTTTCATCCGGTTGATCATTTATACCGCCTCCGGAAGATCTTTCTTCTCAAGCTTGTCTTTCGCAATTTTTGCATTGCATATTGCCGCGATTTCCTGATCTCCGAGAAATATTTTAATCTTTCTGATATTCTCTTTGCATTCAGGAATCATGCGTTTTTCAAAAAGATTAACCTTAATATTCGTTTGACGAAGCTCTTCTTCAAGAAGAGCCAGCTTTTCTTTAATAATCTTATATTTTTCACGCAATGTAATCAGAGCCTTGAATTCAACAACAGCACGATCCAGCCATACCGGCGTAAATAAATATGAATAATCCAGAATTAAAAAAGAAATGCTTTCAAACAAAGGAACTTCAACACCTGCGATATTTTCCGATGTTTTTACTACTTCTTTTACCTTTACAAGAGATGAAACCGCAAAAGGCAAGGGCTGAGAAAGCAAAGCGCTCCATGAGCTCATGCCGTCGCAGACTTTCTGCATCTCTTTCATAATATCTTCAGCGCCAGTGCGGACACCGTCAACTTCAACCTGAAGCTGCTGTTTTTTTAACTGCAGGGTCGGCAGATATTTAGTGAGCTGACCAAGAAGATTTTTCTGTTTTTTCTGTTCAGTCTTGTTAAGCTTTATTTCAGCCATACACTACTTCCACTTGCCGTACTTTTCTATCCACTCGGCCTTGAGACCAACTTCGTTTTTCGCAAAACATTCAGAAAGGATCTTCCATCCCAAATCAAGCTGTTCTTCAATATCAAGATTTACCGAAAGATCCATCAGATCTCTTTCAAACATAACAGCATACTTAATGAGCTTTTTATCCCATTCGCTGAGACGGAATCCCATCGATTCACGATCCTTTGCTTTTTTCGCATCCGCATAAAGACGAATCATCGCGTTGGCAAGGTCACCGTGATCCTTACGGGTAACTTTCCCCATTACCTGCTGTTTCAAACGTGAAAGCGAACCAAACGGATCAATTGCCCCGTTATGAAGATAAAACTGACCTTCAGTGATATATCCAGTGTTATCAGGAACGGGATGCGTAACATCATCTCCCGGCATCGTAGTAACCGCGATTACGGTAATAGAACCCGATCCGTCAATATCAACTGCCTTCTCATATCTCGACGCGAGATCCGAATACAATGATCCGGGATATCCGCGGTTTGAAGGAACCATTTCCATCGAAATCGAAATTTCCTTCTGGGCATCCGCGAAGGATGTCATATCAGTAAGAAGAACCAGAACGTTTTTGTCTTTTACCGCAAACTGTTCAGCTACGGCAAGAGCCATGTCCGGAACAAGAATGCACTCAACAACCGGATCCGATGCAGTATGAATAAACATAGTCGTTTTTTCCATCGCGCCGGTCTTTGTAAAATATCTGTAGAAGAACTCATAGTCATCAAATTTAAGCCCCATGCCTCCAAGAACGATAACATCGGCGTCAGTCTGACTCGCGATACGCGCAAGCAGTTCATTATATGGTTCGCCTGGAATTGAAAAAATAGGAATCTTCTGGCTTCTAACCAATGTGTTGAACATATCAATCATAGGGATATTTGTTTTAATCATTCTTTTAGGAACGATACGCTTCGATGGATTGAATGAAGGTCCTCCGATTTCAACTTTTTCTTCAGCTACCTGAGCACCGCCGTCAACAGGTTCACCGGCACCGTTAAATACACGTCCGAGAAGTGAATCGCCGAAAGCAACCTGCATAGGTTTTGAAAGAAAACGCGTCTGATCTCCGGTTGATACGCCTCGTGTACCGCGGTATATCTGAAGATTAACTTTGTCTCCGCTGAAACTTATAACTTCCGCGAGGGTGCTTCTTCCGTCTCTGAGCTTAATCTCAGCAAGCTCGCCAAGCTTAACGCCTTCTGCACGTACCTGCGCGATACTTCCTTTTACTTTTTCTATGCTGTTATATGTCTTAATCATATTAAGCTCCTCTCACAGTAGCAAGAATGGACTCCCGTTTGCTTTTATAATCATCAGTTTCTTTTGCAATATAATTCAGCTGAATCAAATCATCTGAAAGCGAAAGGAAAAACTTTCTTGCTTCTTCTTTTGACTGAAAGCTGAATTTTTTTCTGAGAACCTCTCCGACAACTTCAAGCTGTTCATTCTGGCGGTTTCTATCGGAAGATGTATCGATGCTGTCAAAAGCATTCTGCTGAAGAAAAACAGCATCATAAAATTCGCCTTTAAGAAAAACTACCATATCATCAATGCTGACGCCTTCTTCTCCGACGACGCTCATCTTCTTTCCGATTTCGTCACCTTCAAGAATCATCGTCTGAGCCAAACGTACAACATCAATACGAGCCTTAGTTTCGGAATCAGCTTCATCATAAAAACGGTCAAGATACTTCGACCAGGAGATCAAAGGATCAATCGCCGGAAATCTTCTCGCATCCGAACGTTCACGCGACAGACCGAGGAAACATCCAACAACCGCAAGAGTTGACTGGGTTACCGGTTCTTCGAAATTTCCGCCCGCAGGAGAAACGGCTCCTCCTATTGTAAGCGAACCGGTATCACCGGCTGGATTTTTCAAAACGCCCGCTCTTTCATAAAATTCAGCAATTCGGCTGGCGAGATAAGCTGGGAAAGCTTCTTCACCGGGAATTTCTTCAAGACGTCCGCTCATCTCACGAAGAGCCTGAGCCCAGCGACTTGTTGAATCCGCAAGAAGAAGAGTATCAACTCCCATCTGTCTGTAATATTCCGCAATCGTTGTTCCAACGTAAATAGAACTTTCGCGCGCCGCAACCGGCATTGATGAAGTGTTGCAAATAATACAGGTTCTATCCATCAGCTTCTTACCCGTCTGAGGGTCATCGAGATGAGGGAACTCTTTTAGAATTTCAACGACTTCACCAGCACGTTCGCCGCATGCAACGACTATAACAACCTGAGTTTCTGCATACTTTGATATCTGATGCTGAAGAACTGTTTTGCCCGCTCCGAAAGGTCCCGGAGTACAGAAAGTTCCGCCCTTCGCAACAGGAAAAGGTCCGTCAACAATTCGGCATTTTGTAAAAAGCTGTTTATCCGGAAAAAGTCTTGTTCCGACTTTAATTGGAAACTTTGCCGGCCATTTCTGAACCATAGTAACTTCAGTTATCTTTCCGGAATCATCCTGAAGCTTCGCGATAACTTCATTTATTGTATAGCTTCCGGCAGGTTTAATTTCTATTACTTTTGCAGTGCCGTTAAAACCGAAAGGCACCATAATCTTATGATCTATTACAGCTTCAGGAACACGCCCAAGATATGACGCGGCAGAAACTGTATCACCTACTTTTGCTATCGGGGTAAAATCCCATTTCTTTGACTGATCAAGAGGCGCGAGATAAACACCGCGAGGAAGGAAGTAGCCGTTTTCTTCGGCGATCTTTTCAAGCGGATTCTGAAGTCCGTCATATACATTCTGCAAAAGACCCGGCCCGAGTTCGACTGAAAGAAGCTCGGAAGTGAACTCTACTGAGTCACCGCACTTCACTCCTCTTGTCGGTTCAAATATCTGAACCTTGGCTTTCTTGCCGTCGATTTCGATTACTTCACCTTTGAGATTTTTACCCCCGGTAGAAAGGTAGACAACCTCATTTTGTCTTATAATTCCTTCGAACTCAACCGTCATCAGGTTTCCCTGTGCTCCGGCAATAATTCCTTTTGCTTTTTCTGAACTCATTACAGAATCTCCTGTTTATCCATTGATAATATCATCAAGGAATTTCCTTCCCTTTTCTTCGTTAAGGTAGTTCCATCTGTCTTTTACAAAAAGTCCGATCAGATAATTATAAATTATATGTTCTCCGAATGGCGACTCCTGACCTACGTTTCCGACCAGATCGAAATGAACTCTGTCAAAACGCTTTTCAAGCTCGGCAGGTTCAAGATTAAACATGTCGATAATTTCAGTTATTTCATATATCTCGGATTTCAATCCGAGATCGGGAGAAGTTCTGTTTTCAATAATCGTTTTAACGATGTCAGGATCTCCCCTTAGATTGCCTTCCAAAGGTAATGAAAGCTTTATCAGACGATAAGCTGCGATAGCTGTTCTAAAAATACCGGCAATTCTTCCATAATATCTGAAAAATGGTATTTCATCCGAATGGAGATAAGCAAAATATCTTACAAATAATTCTTCAATATTCGCATAGCGGTCTGTATCTTCTTTAAATTCTTCAAAAAAATCCGTCATAAACTGCGGAAAATGATCAGGCTGAAAAATCACCGGATTATCAAGAAAACGTTCGAATTCAGGTCTCGTCATTATTGAAGGAGTAAAAAAATCCCCTGCCGGATTACCGGAAATTCTTTCAGAAAGCAAAAGCTCCGCATTCATAATTTCATTATGAAGGAGAATCTTCGTTATTCCTTCCGAATAAGGCTCAAAGATATTTGAATTGGCTTCAAGAAACTCCGCCATCGTTTCAGGCTGGGGAGAATCCCATGAAATTTCGGGAAGCCATCCTACTACAAAATTATTATAGCTCATTTTAATTACCGAAAAGATATTTTCTCATCTCAGAACGAAGCTGATCAGAGAGAAGAGACGCAACCGATTCATCAGAAAATTCGAGTGAAAGTTTTTTATCCTTAAGATAAAGAGAAAATCCCCCGGATATTTTAGAATCAGACAATGAAAGTTTCTTTTCGGCAGATTTAGTAATTTCGCTTTTAACGAAATCAGAAAGACTTTTCTTTAAATCATCAGACAAAACAATCTCTGCTTCATCCCTGTTTCCGGAAGAAACGTACGCCTTTATCAATTCGGATACAAGAGGCTTTATGACATCAGCAGAAGATAAAGCCGATTTAACGGAAAGATCCGCTGCATTTTTCAATAATTCATTTTCAATCGCCGATTTCAAAACATCAAGCGCTTTCTTTGATGCAATTCTTAAAGCAGATTCCAAAGTCGCTTCTTCATGCTTTGCTTTTATCTTCGCATCGTCTAAAAGTTTCGCAGCTTCGGCACGCGCATCTGCAACAATTTTATCGGCTTCAGCCTTAGCAGAAGCGATAATAGCGGCCTTTTCATTTTCTGCCGGGCTTATCACACTTGATTTGAGATAATCGGATATATTTTTTATTTTGTCCTCGAAAGAACCTGAAAGAGAGACAGAACTCATAATTTTCTCCTTTTATTTACCTGAGACATAATAAAGCAAAAACTTCAAAAAGGCAAAAAACAGTCTAGTTGTTCTGTAAAGAGAACATGCCGAACGATTTAAGTCAATAAAAATTATTGAAAAAATAATTTTACATTCCGGAAATCATTAATTCAAGAAAATCGCAGAAACATTCCGATAATTTATATGCATACAGACAAGAGGTATACATTTATGAAAGTTTCTGTCAGACTATTTGAAATAGAGGATCGCTTTATTGCCTCTTGTCCTGAACTGGAAATCAACTGCTACGGCTCGGACAAAGCAGAAGCGGCGCGAAGAATAAATGATGTTTTGAATTTTTACTTAAAATCAGCTGAAGAACTCGGTCTTGACGTCGAGAAATTCGACAACATATCAATCGACGGATTGGATTTTCCTTTTATAAACAGAGAATATCACAGCGCACCAGCAACAATTAATTAATTATAACTTAAAACAACTGAAGGTATTACCGCAGCGGCGGTTTCAGCTCTGAAAACCCTGCTGCCGCATGAAAACGATATTGCGCCCGAGCTTTCGGCAAGGGCGATTTCGGAAGCAGAAAAACCTCCTTCAGGCCCAATAAACAATGATATGCTTTCTGTATTTGAAAAATCAATGCCGGAAACTTTTCTTTCAGAAAATGGATGAGCGATAAGAATTATACCTTTTGCTGATTTTATAGAAGCTGCAAAAGAAGAAATGTTATCAACAGCAGGAATACGGGGGGCATAGGACTGTTTAGCCGATTCCAATGCTATTTTCTTCCATCTCTCCAGTTTGTTCTCTTTCATAGCCGAAACATCCACTACACTTCTTTCAGTTTTTACGGGAATGATAACAGACGCTCCGGCTTCAACTGCATGCTGAAGGGATTCTTCGAAAGCGTTTGTTTTTATCAATGAAACATATAGGTGTAATTCTATTTCATTTTTAGGCGGAGAGGATGAAAGACATAATGCAGTCATTTCATCTTTTTTAATTTCAACAATTTCAGCCCTATGAAGATAACCCGCCGTATCACGAACATCTATATCATCGCCGGTTCGTACCCGTCGAACTTTGAGCAAATGATGAAAATCTTCTTTGGCCAGAGAAAACATGTCCCCGACTGAAAGGCTTCTGTCTATAAAATACTGAGGCATTTTACTCCCTTTTCATACTGTTCTCTGTCATTCATAATCAATCATCCTTTGATTAGTTCAACTGATAAAAAATATATTATTCCGGGCAATAATTTATTTCATTAGAAACTAAAAAAGACCGGATTAACCGGTCTTTTTTTATTAAACATCTTTTTTAAAACTTTTCTTTTTACCGAAAGAAGGTTTTTTCCCGAAACTTCTTCCGCTGCCGGATGAAGTTTCTTTTTTCGGACGGTCGTCTCTTTCGAACTTAGGGCGATCTTCTCTGTTGTATTTAGGACGGTCGTCTTTTGATGATCTTGAACGGTCATCCCTGCCGAATCTGCGTGAAGACGAATCAAATTTTTTCTTTCCGCCCTCATAATCTCTTCTGCCTCTGAATTCACCGGAACCGTGAGATCTGCCTCTTTCATAAGAAGAAGATTCATCAATGGCGGCATACTTTGTCTTATCAAGCTCGTTTCCGCAGAAAGTCTGAAGAAGTGCCGCAACTACTGTTTCAGCCGAATCAGACTCAAGAAGTGCTGAAGCCATTTTATTGAACTTGGAATATGAATTAGCTTCAATCGTCTTTTTGATTTTATCAGTGATTCTTCCTGATTTTGAAAGAATGATTTCTTCAGGAGTCGGAATTTCCATCCTTACGAATTTCTTGCCGACAAGACGTTCGAGTTTTGGAAGAAGTCTGAGTTCTCCATGGCTTAGGAAAGATATTGATTTTCCGAGCTCGCCTGCGCGGCCTGTTCTACCTGAACGGTGAACATAGGTTTCGAAATCCTGTGAAGGAGAATAGTTTATTACATGAGTAAGGTTTTTAACGTCAATTCCTCTTGCCGCAACATCAGTCGCAACGAGAATATTGCTTTTTTTCTGTCTGAAACGAAGAAGGAATTTTTCTCTCTGCGACTGCGAAACATCCCCGTGAATCGCCTCAACATGATATCCTGCCTGTGAAAGCTTGGAAGAGAGCTCATCGACATTAACTTTAGTTTTACAGAAAACAAGTCCGTAAAAATCAGATTCTTTATCTAAAATTCTGCACAAAGCGTCGAATCTGTTCTTCGAAGATACTTCACAGTATATGTGTTCAATCAGGGCATGAGCCTCTTTAGAAGATTCGTCTTCGATAACTGAATATTCGCGCATATAGCGTTTTGCTATTTTGAGAATGTGATCAGGCATGGTAGCTGAAAAAAGAAGAGTTTTCTTATCAGGGTTTGATTTCGCAAGAATAGTTTCCATGTCTTCTACAAAACCCATGTTCAGCATTTCATCCGCTTCATCCAAAACCGCAAAACTGATCTTTGAAATATCAAGCGTTTTGCGCTCCAGATGGTCGATGATTCTGCCCGGAGTTCCGATAACTACCGAAACCTTCCCTTTAAGCGCTCTGATCTGCTCAGAAATGGACTGGCCGCCGTAAATGGCAACCGCTTTGAATTTTCCACCGTCAACAAACGAAGAAAATTCGGTGGCAACCTGAATCGCGAGTTCCCTTGTAGGAACCAGCACAAGCGCCTGAATATGATGAAGCGATTCGTCAAGCTGTTCTATAATAGGAAGCGCAAAAGCCGCTGTTTTGCCTGTTCCTGTTTTAGCTTTGGCGATCAAATCGCCTTTTTCACGCAATAGATGCGGGATTGTCTTTTTTTGAATCGCCGAAGGAGCCTTAAACCCCTTTTCTTTGATTTTTTCTAACGTTCTCGAAAGTCCGAGTTCGCTGAAGTTCTTAATGGTCAAAATTGTCTCCAGAAATTTATTTTGATGATGAATTATACATTGTTATAGAGGAATCCGAAAGATATAAAACATAACCTTGCGGTCATTTTAAAAATACTGTTAAAAATGTCTATAAATAAATATTGACCTTTAACCAGTCAGTTTCCGCACGGAGGCGGAAACACTGCCCGCGAGAAGAGCTTCAGCTCTTAGCGGGACAACGCAAGCGTTACCTCAGAGTTTGTGGTGTGAAACTAAATTTAAGTAATTACCGAAGCGAACAGGACGTTCGCTGAGGAACAACAACGAATTCCTGTAAGCAATATCAAATTCGCACGGAGGCGGAAACACTGCCCGCGAGGAAGACGAAGTCTTCAGCGGGACATCGCTATATTTACCTCAGAGATGGGTGCGAAGAATTCAATTACTTCACTGTTACGAAGCGAACAGGAAGTTCGCTGAGAATAACTCTAGAATTATTGATGACTTGATTTTTCCCGAGTGTCGGAATACAACATAAGGCTTCTGGCGATGCCTCATATTGCAACCTCCTGTTGCGTATTGAAGGCATCGCTGTGCAGGGATCGTTCCTGCATACTTTGGAATTCGTTTTTTGCATGGATCATGCAATAACATCAAAGGGCGTTCCACGCCATTACTCCGAGTGTCGGGATACAATCAAAGGCTTCGCCTTTAGTATCCGTTTTTTGCATGGTGCCATGCAAAACAATAAAAGGTGCTACGCACCTTTTAAATCCGTTTGTCCATTTCTTTTGCTGTGCCCAAAAGAAATGGACGAAAGAAAAGGGCACCGCTGCGCGGAGCTTGTCGCTTCGATTTTCGCACCGCTTTCAGCGGATTGCGAAAGCTCAGCTTATTTGGTGTCCGCTTACAGCGGACGATTAGGGCTTTTTTTTGCATTCATCTTTTTCTCGCGCTGACGCGCGATGAAGATTTTTGATTTCAATCGACAATGCCGGCATTCGTTTCATCTCCGTTTCGCGGACGGAAGAGGAGATGTGTCAGGCTAATACCATCATTGTACACATAAAATATACCTTTTAATCATTTTTTTTATTCACAATTCTGAACAGTTTTCTGTTCAATTCATAATACATGATAATATATGAAATAAAAATAAGCGGATATACTAGTTTGCTTCTTAGCACAAAATATAGTATAAATGATATCAAAAATAAATAGAATGAAATTTGACGAAAAGCATAAAACATAATAGTATTTTTTTTAATTGAAGTGCAGTTCTCTATAATAGTAATTGTTGATTTTATCATCCCGAAAAATATTATTCCAATAAACAATATGAAAATATACTTACTCAATCCACTCAAAGAAAGACCTTTAACAATCAAAACTTCTTTGTAAAATATTCTAGTAATACTGAAAGGAGCTAAAGGTATCCATAAAAGATAAAATGATATCTTTATTTTGTTTTCAAATATAAACATTTTCGTTCATTAACACCTAAAATATATTTAGTATCCAAACTCATCTTTAATTACATTTATTTTAACAAAACCACATCTGTCAGATATAGTGGAGCCATCAAAATATAATACGTATGGAAATATTTCAAACCATCTTATTCCGTACAAAAAGTAATACCAAATATTTTTGACACCTCAGTTTGATTTTGCCTTGATTCTGGCAGTGAAAAATCCTGCTCTCACTTTTTTTCAGTTCTTTTTCTAAATTCATTCTCCATATTTATCCCTGCTGTTTGAAGGGTAAGAAAACAGGCATTCTGATTAACTGATTCTTGTTGCATGTCATTTTCAGATTTTCTTTTTGACAATTCTACACAAATCACATCATTTGGCTTTATATCTTCAGAACTTGCGTACCAACCTATTTCTCCAAAACCTTTTAAATTCACATATGAATTCTTTTCTCCAAATTTTTTATTAAGCGATTCTAAAAGTTCATTATAATATCCGTTTTTCATTGTTATAATTATTTGAAAAGCCATATAAGGGTAGATGCAAGTGTACTCAACTTTGGCAATACAACCTGAATCCAATTCCGAACCAATAAAATAATTTGTTTCAATTTTACCTATTTTTTCTACATCTTTTCTTGATCCTGTCCATGAAAATTCTTTTCCAGTATCCCAATCATAACATTTAAATGGCACATTCTTTTGTTGAAGAATTGTGATTACATCATGTATCTTAACAGTTGACCAATTTATGCCATATAATCTATTCGGAAATATAATATATTTACCATTTTTTACAGCTTTATCATTACTTGGGCAGGAACATAGAGATAGAATACATAAAACAATTAATATGACTGTTTTTCTCATTATTCGATTCCCCTATCTTAACTTTAAATACAAATTTGACTGCTTGTTTTTGCGGATTACTATCAATAAATCTTAAAGATAAACGGGATTATAAAATCCCATAAGACATAACTTGCTCAGTTAAATTTGTCAATAAATCATTATTTATCCTCATAAAACTTTATATTGAAAATAGTTTTCATTATAACAATGGCTCTTATACTTCCGACCTCTCTACTTTATAAAAGGAAAGAGGTCGGAAGTTAGGATTCCCTTTAATGCCTGGTCGAATAAAATGACTCAATCTCGTACTGACAGACTTGGACAGTAGATGGGTCGCAAAAAGCCTTATATTGTATCCAGACTAAATATCATATATCACATTATTTTTTTGCATTATAAGCATCTGCGTATTTTTTGTCTTCAACCATGATATGATTTTTCAGCCAGTCCTTCAAGTCATTGGTAACCGAGATAGACAGCAATACCTCGTTGTTTTCAATTTTTCTTTTGTATTCATTCATCCTTGCCGTAATCGATTCATGCATTTTCTTTTGTCCGTCAAGTTCTGAATAACCGATTGAATTCATCAGTTTCTCTTCTTCAGAAAAATGATAATGAGTGTAGTCGAGTACTTCATTTATCATCTCTTTAAGTTTATTATCAACATTCGTTCTCTCAAGATTGTCATAAAAGTTGTTTATTATCTCAATCCATCTTTTATGCTGTTTATCCATTTCCGGAATACCGATTTCATATTCCTTTCCCCAGGTTACAATACTCATATATCCTCCTTATAACATTATAACCAAATTATTAATCAATTAAAAACATCATAAACGCAGTTTTCTAAAATCTTCCTTCACCGGTAATTTCCGAAGCTTTTACTCCCATTTTCGCCTCCTTTAATTAATAAAATATTAGCACAGATCATTGATGAGTTCAATAATTATAAGGGAATGATAAACTAAGAGGAATTTTACAAAAGAATAAAGATAAATGATTACTGAGTGAATTAACAAAACACATAATGATATTATAAAATGATTGATGATAAATAAATCTAAATTGAAAAAACACTTATGAAAGAAAAGGTTAATATAAAAAACAATCCGGCTAAGGTATATTTATTTCTATTCTTAGCACATGTTTCTGTCTGAGCCGAATTCGCTAAAAGCGGTTCGGCGAGTTCTGCGCTAAAATATCCGGGGTTGATAGATCTTTATCCGTCAACAACAGATATCCTGTGCGCGCGTTTTATTTTCTCTCAAAATCAACATTAAATCCTTTTGTTATGTAATCAAACATTGCCGTATCATCCAAATTCATTTTATCTTTTGAAATGATCGACAAGTGCAATTTAAATCTTTCATTTTCATAAGTTTTTGTTGTATAATAATTAACCTGCTTAATCCCCTTAAATGAATTATTTTTCATTATTAAGCTTACATCAACCAATGTGGTTAAAATATAATCATTAGCATATTTACTTAGTTTAGTTGTCTCAATACCATATTTTGCTTTATTGCTTTTATAAAAATTATCCAAATTATTTAAATAAACTTTTGTATCTTCACCTTCATTTTTAAAAATTTCCAATGAGAGATTTAATTTACTGCCGTTTACAAGTAAAATATAATTTTGCTCATCAATTTGAATTTTATAATCATCGAAATAAGGCAATACAATGGCAAAATGATATTTTAAATTAGTAATTATCATATTATGTTTTTTACCATCAACCATTACAGTTGTTCCGGTAACGTCATCAAAAACAGTTTTATCATTATGCTTTACTAATTTACTGCTTGAACTAACCGGAACGCATAATATCATAATTAAGAATGCAATTTTTTTAAACATAATCGAATCTCCTTCAAGCGAAACTTACCTGTCTTTTGCAATATACAATAACTCTTCGCGTTAGAAATACTATTCCCAATTCAAACAATTAAAATAGAATCAAAAAAAGACGTGCATTCAATCCAATGCACTTAACAGCTTAATACAAAATACAAGCAGCAATGTCAAATAGAAAATACAAAGAAAACGAAGCTATAGATGAATGATAGAAAAGCTAAAATGTCCGACATAGTCGGACATTAATGAAATAGAAGAACCGCGCAGACAAGGATATCATAACGCACTGACGAATAGACAACGCAAAACAAATAGACAAACAAAGAAACTTTACAAATTCTGTTTAATCTTAACACAGTTAACTACGCCGTCTTCGCCGAACATACGGATAAAATCATCTATTCGTATGCTTCCGCATAATATTTCAACTTTTGCTTTGTCATCACAAAACTCATAATTAAGAACGGCTTCTTTAACAAGAATTTCACGAACCTTTCCTTTCGATTCCTTTAAATAAACAGAATCAGATTCGAGATACGTTTTCATCTTTTCATTGTCCGCACCTTTAATAACATAAACAGAAGATGCGCCGATTCTCATGAGATTTGATTTCGCTGTTTGGGTAATCGATAAAAGCGTTAATCCAACCGGAAGCGATGCATTGATTTCATTTTTCATTTCATCACAATCGAAAGAAGTATAAACTTCA
>Ga0208694_1001856_pt1 | contig 24082 bp, 19 predicted proteins | sample AD_UKC078_MetaG_FD_184442 | JGI IMG/M metagenome (GOLD analysis project Ga0208694, IMG submission 184442) | Active sludge microbial communities of municipal wastewater-treating anaerobic digesters from USA - AD_UKC078_MetaG (SPAdes) (version 2) | ecosystem: Engineered > Bioreactor > Anaerobic >...
ATGCCGAGACTTTAGGGCTCTTTCTATTTTCTTCTTCCGAAAAGACGCACTATCCTCCAATAAAATCCATGCTCGACTATATGAGATCACTTTTTGAAAGTGTTTCGACGGTGCAAGAGCAACTCGCCATTCGAACAGAGAAGAATTATTCCCGGACCATTTACATCGACGATTGTGGTATCGAAGCCACGGATTTCGACATTCAGCCAGGAGATGAGCGACATAGAATGCTCATAGACTCAGGGTTCAGGGCAACCAGAGAGTTCTTTGAATCCAGGACAGAATGGTCTCAGTTTCTCGCATTCCTTAGGGAGCGCTTTGGATGGAAGGAGTAAGCCTGTCTACCTTCATACAACCGCTATACATGAGCTTTTTTACATATGAAAAACATTATGCTTGAATAATATCATTTATCATGCCATATTCCATTTATTCAGAGCTTCGTTCTTTAGGAGTATACATTCATGGATCTTGTTCCCGAAAAAAAGCCAAATCCTGCTATCAAGCAGGTCATCGGTGTAATTAGCGGCAAAGGAGGAGTCGGCAAATCTATGGTCGCATCTCTCCTGGCTCAATCCTTTGCCGCACGCGGCTTAAAAGTAGGCATGTTGGATGCAGATATTACAGGGCCGAGCATTCCCCGGCTGTTAGGCATAGATTGTTTTCGCGGTGAATCCGATGGTGAAAACCTCTACCCTGTGCAAAATGAGGAAGGAATAAAGGTGCTCTCCATAAACCTTTTCAATGAAAATGAGGATGATCCAGTTATATGGCGCGGCCCCTTGCTCGCCAAGGTCATCGATCAGTTCTGGTCAGATACAATATGGGGAGATCTGGATTATCTAATCATCGATTTCCCGCCAGGTACTTCGGATGTAGCACTCACCGCATTCCAGACCATTCCCTTCTCGGGCTTAGTGGTGGTTGCTACGCCCCAAGATTATGTCTCCATGATAGTGCGCAAATCGGTCAATATGGCCTCCATGCTCAAGACGCCTGTGCTCGGTGTGGTTGAAAACATGCGTACAATGGTTTGTCCTCATTGTGGTGCAGAGATTGCTCTATTCGATGATGGCAGCCAAAATGGAGCTAAGCGGATGGAATTGCCTCTTCTTGCAAGTTTGCCCTGGAGAAAAGAACTTGCTCAAGCACGATCCCTTCGATGGTCCGCTCTCAGCCAAGAGATCAAAAGGGATGCTGATCGTCTCGCCAATGAGGTGGAATTTGCTCTGACGGCATTTTCGCCGAAATGAGAGATCACATACGACAAGTTTTCTTTTCTTGTTCCACTTTGTCTTTGTAGAAGCCCCTTTGCCGGTCATGCCCTGTTCCTCATTCCTAGATCGCTCATGACATTAGCGCAACAATCATGCTAAAATAAACAATATAAAGAACAATCTATAGTAGAGGAGTTTGCTATGAAAGGAAAACGCTTATTGATGATTCCAGGCCCCATAGAATTTACCCTTGAGGTCCTGGCGGAAATGGCAAAACCGACTCTGAGCCATACCGATCAGCAATTCATCGAAGAATTCGGTCAAGCACTCGAGAAAATGCGGAAAGTCTGGCTCGCCCCCAACGGTCAGCCCTTTGCAATTGCTGGAAGTGGTACGCTTGCCATGGAGATTGCAGCAGCAAATATAACAGAACCAGGAGATAATGTGCTTATTGTGCACACTGGTTATTTCAGCGAACGTATGGCCGACATTTTCAGGCTGCATGGCGCTAATGTGGATATAGTTCAAAGTGCGGTCGGCGATATTCCGGAAATAGATGAGGTGCGCAGGAGACTCAAATCTAAGAATTACAAGATACTCAGCATTACCCATGTGGATACAAGCACGGGAGTTCGCACCGATGTAAAAGCACTCTCCGCAGCCGCACAGGAGACGAACACGCTTGTAGTAGTGGATGGAGTATGCGCGGTAGCCGGAGAAGAGCTTCGCATGGAAGAATGGGGAGTGGATATTGCCTTTACCGCTTCACAGAAGGCAATCGGCGTTCCTCCAGGCCTTGCGCTCCTTGTGACCAGCAAAAAAGCCATGGAGTCTTTTAGGTCTAGAAAAAGCCCGGTAGGTGCCTATTATTGCGACTGGCAATACTGGCTGCCCGTCATGGAAGCATACGAAGGGCGAAAATCGGCTTACTTTGGAACGCCCGCTGTAAACCTTGTACGAGCACTAAATATCAGCCTAGGACAGATTCTAGACGAAGGCATGGAGGCCAGGTTTGAAAGGCATGCGCGAAACGCCGCGGCTTTCCGAGCAGGGCTATCAGCCATTGGCCTTAGCTTTGTCCCCGTGCGTAAAGAGATAATGGCTAATACTCTCAGTGCCGTATATTACCCCGAAGGCACCGACGCAAGTATTTTGCCCTTAATTGCAAAGAATGGCGCTGTACTCGCCGGGGGCTTGCATCCAGCAATCAAGACAAGATATTTCCGAATCGGCCACATGGGCATGAGCGATGCTTCAGAGATACTTGCAGTGCTTGGCTCTATAGAGCAAGGTCTTGCGACAGCGGGCTATTCCTTCGAACCGGGCGCCTCGCTCAAGGCTGCCCAGTCGGCATTGATTCAGCCCTGATGACATCACTTCAGATTTGAAGCGGTGTTCGCCAATACAAGCTCGAACTGGCGCAACAAAATAGTGGGAATTCTTCTCAATCCGCTTTATGGAATATTCCACATACGATATTATGGATCGTATGTGGAATTTTTTCGTACCTAAAGAGTCGCAATGGTATTGCTGGAAGCTCGATGGAGCCTCTCTCTGGATGCGCAAAAATGGAGAAGAATGGCGGTTTGCCGCTAGCTCGATCCCTTTCAAACAGATTAAAAATGATTCGGCTGGGCCTCTTTTCGTTGATGCTCCAAGCGAGCTATCGATCGCCTTTGCGGTCGCTCCTGGCAAAAAAGCAGCCCTGCGCCCACATCCAAGTACTGCACCTTACCTCGTATCGGCGCGAAACGATGTCAAAATTTACCCTGGGACCGAAGCTCAGTTCGATATCGCACTTCCGCCCATATTTCGGATAGAACTAGAAAACGGATCGTCTCTCTTCGAAAGTCTTCCATTTGTAACCCCTTATACCTGGTTTGGCGATAAGGTAAGCGGAGATCTCTGCCTTTCCCTTCCCATCGAGCTAGATCCTCAGTGCAAGAATGAACAAGGCTATTTTGAAAGAATAGACTCTAATAATCCTATCTCTCTCGATCCCATAATCCAGGAATCGCTTCAGAGAGCCGCTCAATACTTATCGTGCCGCTCGCTGATTCATTGCAAAATCGTTGTCAAAAACAGATCCAAAGAACCTCTAAATGTAAAACGCCTTGCCATTTTTACAAGCCTCATGAATGTCTACCAGAAACAAGATAATCTCGTGTCCGATACCGTCATAATCACAGCTGCCGCGGATGATTCGCTGCAGACAAATATCGATGATAGTGCTTATAAGAATCTTCCAAAGATTCATGCAGCCCCTAAGACCGGACTGAATGAGCTGCTGGTTATGAAAGGCGTAAGTTTCTTGCGCAGTATTGCCGGCCTTTAATGAGGAGAACGAAATGGATGACACAATTTTCCCTGATTCCATAGATCGCTTTATACAGGATGCCCTTACGCCCGAGTTCTGGAGCAAGGCTTTTACGATCCTGATCACGGCGATTCTAATTCTTGTCTTTTTCAGAATACTACGGATAATTCTAGGCCGTGGGATGAAAAAGACTATACCCGAACAAAAAGCACAGCTCATCTTAAAAGCTCTCCGCTACACAGGCTGGGCAATCGCTGTTGTATCTGTCTTGCAGAGTGTAGGCGTCAATCTTTCGGCTTTGCTCGGAGCAGCCGGAATTGCGGGAATCGCAATTGGATTTGCTGCACAGACCTCAGTGTCGAACCTTATCAGCGGTATATTTCTTGTTTTTGAAAAACCCTTTCAAATAAGCGACACCATACAGATCGATGAGATATCCGGAATCGTAATGTCTATCGACCTCTTATCGGTCAAGCTTCAGACCTTCGATAACCGCTTTGTCCGGATTCCAAACGAAAGCATAATAAAGACAAACGTGATCAATCTCACCCGCTTTCCAATCCGCAGGCTCGATATATATGTAAATGTCTCCTATACCACCGATCTAAGAAAAGCCACGGATGTTCTCCGAGATATTGCATACAAAAACATCTATGTGCTCGATAATCCATCTCCCCTCATTCTTATAGACAAATTCGATATTCCGGGCGTAGGTATTCTTCTCGGTGTATGGTTCGAAAAGTCAAATCTCGTAGAAATAAAGAATACAATTCTAATGGATATTCAAGAGCGATTTGCCGAAGAAGGCATCGAAATACCGTATCCGAAGCGCGATGTCTATATCAAAGGCATAGCGGAAAGAAACCTGATCGAAATAGACCGGAAAGAAAACACTTAAGCTAGGTTAGCAATATATCCCTGCTAGCTTGTGATATTTTCGGACTTTTAGCTGATATTCTTGATCTTCTTCAGGGCTCCGAGCAGCCTTTTCTGTGTCGAAGTATTATAAGGCGGATAGAATTTTTCAACCGCGCTTATGGGGCCCTGATATAATACCGTTCTCTCGTGCGAGAAAGTCTTAAAGCCATAGAAACCATGGTAGCTTCCTGTTCCGCTCATCCCCACGCCGCCAAAAGGAGCATCAAGGTTTTCGATCTGCACAATAAGGTCATTTATGCCGACACTGCCCGAAGTCGTTTCCGCCAGGAGCCTCTCTGCGCTTTTTTTATCTTTTCCTAGAATGTAGAGAGCAAGTGGTTTTGGCCTAGACCTTATAAACTCAATTGCTTCATCGAGTGAATCGTAAGCAAGAACTGGCAGTATTGGACCAAAGATTTCCTCCGCCATAATGGCCATATCGATTTGCACCCCTGTGAGCAGGGTTGGCGAAACATATCGATTCTCCACATCGAAGCGACCACCGAATTCAAGCTTGGCTCCTTTGGAAATCGCCTCTGAGACAATTCTCTCGAGACGAGCACAGGCAGCCTTATCCACAATGCGTGGATAATCTGGCGAAGCCTGCCTCTCTTCTTCGGACTTTCCATAGAATGATTCAATAGCCAGGCGCATCTCCACCGAAAATTCTCCAACCAACTCCATAGGGCAGAAAAGATAATCGGGCGCAATGCATGTCTGGCCGGCATTTAGAAATTTGCCCCAAGCGATTCGCTTGCTGGCTTGCTTTAGGTTCGCGCCTCGCAACAGAATGGCGGGCGATTTACCACCAAGCTCCAACGTGAGCCCCGCATGCATGCGCGCAGCAGCCTGACCTACCTTGACTCCTACTGCAGGGCTTCCTGTAAAAAATATGTGATCGAACGTGAGTTCTAGCAGAAAATCGCCAAGCGTGCTGCCTGAACCCTCAACAATCGCTACCTCTTGGGAATCGAATACTCCGGCAATAAGGTCTGCGATAAACGCAGCAGTATGCGGTGTCTTATTTGAGGGTTTTGCGATCACGCAGTTACCTGCAGCAACCGCCGAGACAAGTGGCGCAATGAGAAGCTGAAACGGATAGTTCCATGGCGCCATGATGAGGACGCGCCCTTTTGGCTCATATCGCACACGCGTAGAAGAAAAAGGCAAAATGAGAGTCCCCTTTGCGCGCCTTCCTTTCATCCATGCCTTGAGATGGCGTACTGCAACGTCGATTTCTTCTATGCAAGGAAAAACCTCAGTTAACCAGGCTTCAAATGCAGGCTTACCAAAATCGGAGTTCAGGGCTGCATATAATTCGTCGCTTCGTGATAGTATCGCCGAGCGGAGCTTTTTTAATTTGACAATCCTTTCTTCTGGCCCAGTAAGGGCTAGTTTCCAGCGCCGCTCCGCCTGTGATTCAAAGAGTTTATCAAGCTGTTCTTTATCCTGAATGACCATTTTCCTTGCTCTCCCTTGCATTTCTTATACCATAAAAATGCTTGAACTGTAGATCAATATTAGACTTACCTGACCTGTCATTCATACTAGCTTCAAATACTAAGCAATAACATCTTGCAAGATATCGCCGCGAATTTGGCTTTTATTCTAAAAGCCCTTCGATACATTTTTATTATTGGTTCTTTTAATCGACTATTCAAGGATTAGGGAATTAAAGAAGAAGCAAAAGCTATTCTCTTGGCGCTGAGCATGGGCATGCTGATTTTCGGGTGTACGATTGTGGTTACCCCATCATGTGACCAATGGAGCCTATATTATAAATGAGAAGGATCCCAAGAAGCGTATGCAGTATCGACAACCTCAAGTCCCTCGACACCGCCTTCTTAACCATCATATACCTTAGCACCACCTACTATTATTCCCGGTTCTGGCTTCTAATAGATATCAAAACACTACTGCTACGAACCTTGTGTATAAGAAGTTGAAGTAAGAAGGAGGTAATAGCCCGAATAAGGGAAGAGCAAGGAGCTAACTATGCAGACTTTCCCTTTCTGCCCTAATCCCAAATGTCTCCATCATAAGGCAGCTCCAATTCAATCTATTGAAGCGCCCCGGGTTTACTATCTCAAAAGAGAGTTTAGAAAGTGCCTTGCGGATCATCGCAGAGAAACGCTGTACTTTGCAAGGAATGTGTCCAATATGCTGCATAGACTTGTATTGTACATATAAGAAGAAAGCGGATTATGTACCTGGCTATGCTTACGCACAAGAAGGCTTTCTTATGCCATTCTCAATCCTTATAAACAAGGTTCGTAGCAGTATTGAAATATCGATAAAACCTGACTTTTACAGTTGGTATCCTAAAAATAGCTTATAAGCCATTATGCTATAATAAATAGTAAGATTGTCTTTACGATATAGAGTGTAGTACGTCTCCTAGTTTCTTTGCTTTGTCTGGGCTAAAAGATGGCGAATCTCCTGCGTAGTGAGCGACTGGCGAGAAAAATCAATACCAAGGTTTCCTCCAATCGCCTCAAGGACTGAATCATAGTAGTCAAATACATAGAGCTTCTCATCTATCCTCGTACCACAGGCACTCGAAAGGGACTCTTGAATCGCCCCTGAGGAATACTTCCACCCAAGGCGATACTCTAGTAGGCGCATAAGCAGTAAAGTGACAAAACAGATGAGAAAGTGTGCACGGATATGATTCTCGGTAGAGAGAAAGACCGGCCGTGCCTTGAGCTCGCTCTTTGTCACCTTGAAGGTCTCTTCAATACGCCATAAGCCCTTGTAAATCTCTATGATATCATCATCAGTCACTTTTCTATTGAGCTGGAAGAATCCGTCAGGAGTATAGCGGTACGGTGCGCGAAAGGGCTTTTGTCCTTTCGTAAGTCCAATGACATTCGTACAGATGACATAATAGCCATCGAGTTTTTCGTCTGCATCGATCCGTACGTCATCGAGCATCACCAGATACTCGGTCTCGGGAAAACATTCCCCAGTCGTCTTATCAAAGGGTACTTTCTTTATGTACTTTGCTGAGCCATAGGAGCTAGTCTTTGCATCCTTAGAGAGTGCATAGATCTGTCCAGAGGCTTTCTCGATTGCGAGCGCACGCTCATGGCGAGTACGCTGTGCATACTGCTCACTATAGATGACTATCTGCCGCTCGTTCACGATGCTCTTCGTTCGTTTCCCATTGCTATCGGTAACCCATATCTCCCTAGGACTATAGCGACTCTTGTGCTTGGCTACGAGCTTTCCTTCACTATCGTAGACAGCGCTATAGCCTTCTTCATCCAAGACATAGTCCTTAAAAGCCTTATCCGCACCTCGCACTGAGTAGCTCATCACATAGCCATTATGTCCAAGCCGAATCTTCGCAATATTATCCCCACTCATCATCCCTTTATCTGCAACAATAATGAGATGGTGAAGACCAAAATCTACTACCGTGTCATCGAGCATCGAAGGAAGAGTCGTGCAGTCATTGGTGTTCCCACGATAGAGCTCATAGGAGACTGGTAGTCCATGTGCATCCAGAAAGAGTCCCATCTGAACTATAGGATTCGGCCTGTGCTCCTTGGAGACTCCTTTAGCCCTAAGGCTATCTGGTTCATCGATCTCAAAGTAGTAGTTCGTCACATCGTAGTAGAGTAAAAGCGTATCCCTCGCATAGTTAACCTTGACTTGTTCATGCAGCTGCTCTAAGAGTGCAGGCCGCCACTCAAGGAAGTAATCCAGGGAACGGTACACATCCTGTTGGGAATAGTCGGTATTCTCAAAGAATATTCCCCTATTCTCCCATGCACCACGCTTAGAATCTGGATAGAGTGCACGATTAAAGATGAGCATCTTAAAGATAGAGTTGAGATTTGCAGTGAACTTTCTATAGCGCTGGTGGTTATTGAGAAACACATCGATTTTCATCTCATGGTAGAGTTTTGAGAGTGCGGCATAGCCTAAATTCTTACGAGCAACTGCAGTAGGGGCAAGATTCTCTTGCTTTGGAAGGCTTGCGTTTGGGTCTAATTGGACATGCCGAGCCTGTTCTTTTTCCTTCTTCTCTAAAGTCATCTGTTTTGCGACTTCTTTGAAATGCGCGATAGGGTCTGGATAGATCTTTTCTAGTTCATCGAGATAACCCAGGTCTTGAATCATGCGTTGCTTGGGTCTCCCATTCAGGCGATAAGCTTCGACGATTTTGAGCCAGGTACGACCAGTTTTTTTATCATAGAGCTTTCCTAAGAACATAAGTGCCTCCTAGGAAGAGTATAGCACAACTGTAAAAGATTTACAATGCATTACGTATCATTTCTTCAAATATTTTTAAAAAATATTCCCTTCAGATTGTGCTGAAAGGAATTATTTCCCCTAGTCCCTTATGTCAACTGTAAAAGTACGGAAAGTGCCTTGCGGATCATCGCAGAGAAACGCTGTACTTTGCAAGGAATGTGTCCAATATGCTGCATAGACTTGTATTGTACATATAAGAAGAAAGCGGATTATGTACCTGGCTATGCTTACGCACAAGAAGGCTTTCTTATGCCATTCTCAATCCTTATAAACAAGGTTCGTAGCAGTATTGAAATATCGATAAAATGGTTGTAGGATAGAGTGGGTCCGGTTTCGAGACCGATTTCTAATATCTTATATCTTAGAGGAATACCACAATGCCTAATAACAAGAACATGGTAATGATCGACGGAAATGCCGCCGCGGCTCATGTCGCACACGCATGTTCAGATGTCATCGCTATCTATCCGATTACACCTTCTTCGCCCATGGGTGAGCTCGCGGATGAGTTCTCTTCAATGGGCAGAAATAATATCTGGGGTACTGTTCCGCAGGTAGTCGAGATGCAATCAGAAGCCGGGGCGGCCGGTGCGGTACATGGTGCACTTACAACCGGTGCGCTATCCACAACCTTTACGGCTTCTCAGGGTCTTTTGCTGATGATTCCGAATATGTTCAAGATCGCAGGTGAAGCAATACCTACTGTATTCCATATTGCCGCCCGCGCTATTGCAGCGCATGCGCTCTCGATTTTTGGAGATCATCAAGATGTTATGGCTACCCGTCAAACCGGCTGGGCTATTCTTGCCTCCAACAATGTCCAGGAGGTAATGGATCTTGCCCTCATCGCTCACGCTGCTACACTCAAAGCACGCGTTCCATTCCTTCATTTCTTCGATGGCTTCCGCACTTCCCATGAGGTTTCCAAAATCGAGGAACTCTCTTATGACATAATACGAGCCATGATTCCCGAAGAGAAAGTGCGAGAGCATCGTGCTCGTGGACTCAGCCCCGAGCACCCTGTGATTCGCGGCACAAGCCAAAATCCCGATGTCTACTTTCAGGGACGAGAGACAATAAACAAGCTATACGAGGCAGCTCCTGCTATTGTCGAAGAAACGATGAGCCAGTTTGCCGAAATGACCGGTCGAGCCTACAAGCTCTTCGACTACTCAGGCGCTCCAGACGCAGAGCGCGTCATAATACTCATGGGGTCGGGCGCCGACACAGCCGAAGAGACGGCCGAATACCTTGCAAAACAAGGTGAAAAGGTAGGTGTCATCAAAGTCCATCTCTTTAGGCCATTCTCTGTCGAGCATTTCATAAAGGCAATACCGGCAACGACCAAGTCAATAGCGGTTCTCGATCGCACAAAAGAATCAGGTGCTATTGGCGAGCCTCTTTACGAAGATGTGCGAACCGCGATAGGCGAGGCAATGGGCAATCATACCGCACCTTTCAAGAATTGGCCTATAGTGGTGGGCGGGCGATATGGACTTGGATCCTATGAATTCACACCTGCAATGGTCAAGGCGGTATTCGACAACCTTAAGCTTGAGCATCCGAAGAATCACTTCACCATCGGTATCGACGATGATGTTAGCTTTACGAGCCTGCCCTATGACGAGAAATTCCACTTACCAGGCGATGGCATTATTCAGTGTCTGTTTTATGGGCTTGGATCTGATGGAACCGTAGGTGCAAACAAGAATTCCATCAAGATAATCGGCGATGAAACCGAAAACTGCGCTCAGGGCTATTTCGTCTACGATTCCAGAAAGGCCGGCACCTACACGATAAGCCACCTTCGCTTTGGTCCGAAGCAGATCAAAAAGCCATATCTGATCACAAAAGCCGATTTTCTGGCATGCCATAAGTTCAGCTTTATAGAGAGGATAGACATTCTCTCCAATATCAAAGATGGCGGGACATTCCTTCTAAATAGCCCTTATTCTGCCGATGAAGTGTGGGACAATTTGCCAATAGAAGTACAAAAGGAAATAATCGACAAGAAGCTAAGCTTCTATGTAATCGACGCTATGTCCATCGCAGACAAGGCTGGAATGGGCACGCGAATCAACACCATTATGCAGACCGCATTCTTCAAGATCTCTGGCGTACTGCCCGAGGAGCAGGCTGTCGAACTCATCAAGAAGTACACAGAGAAGACTTATCTGCGAAAAGGCGCCGATGTCGTCCAAAAGAATCTCGATGCAATAGATCTGGCACTGAATGCCACGCATAAGGTCAAGATTGGCCAAGCAGACAGCATTAAGCACATGCTCCCGCCGGTGCCACAGACGGCTCCCAGGTTTGTGCGCGAGACTCTGGGCGAGATTATTGCGCAGCGCGGTGAGAAAATGCCTGTTTCGAAGCTGCCACTCGATGGAACCTTTCCTACCGGCACAACGCAGTACGAAAAGCGCAATATAGCGGAGAAAATTCCTGTATGGGAGCCATCGCTTTGCACCCAATGCGGCAATTGCAGCCTGGTCTGCCCTCACGGAGTAATCCGCATGAAAGCTTATGATCCTGCAATACTCGAGAATGCGCCTTCCACCTTTAAGAGCACCGACGCAAAAGGCAAGGAAGTGGCTGGTCTCAAAGTCACCGTACAAGTTGCACCCGAGGATTGCACTGGTTGTGGAGCGTGTATCAATATCTGCCCGGCTATCGATAGAGCCAATCCAGGCAGAAAAGCCATCAACTTCGGACCGCAGATCGAGCTTCGTGACACCGAAAAACAAAACTGGGACTTCTTCCTCTCTATTCCTGAAACCGACAGCAAATTCCTGAACCTCTCGATTCCAAAAGGCATCGCAATGAAGCAGCCTCTATTCGAATTCTCCGGAGCATGCGCAGGTTGTGGCGAAACCCCATATATCAAGCTCGTGAGTCAGCTGTTTGGCGACCGAGCAATCATAGCCAATGCGACTGGCTGTTCCTCTATCTATGGCGGTAACTTACCCACTACGCCCTATACGAAGAGAGCGGACGGTAGAGGGCCGGCTTGGTCCAACAGCCTATTCGAGGATGCAGCCGAGTTTGGATACGGCATGCGCCTGACTTCGGACAAGCAGAATGAATATGCGCGAGAGCTTCTTGCTTCAGCCAAAGGTAAGGGTATTCCCGAAGAACTCGTAGACAGGTTGCTTTCCAATACTCAGGATAGCGATGAACAGATCGAAGCTCAGCGCGCCGATGTGGCTGCACTCAGAGAATCCCTTGCCGGCAAATCCGAAAGCTGGGCTAAGGAACTCGACAATGTAGCCGAAGCTCTGGTTCGCCGCTCTGTCTGGATTTTCGGCGGAGATGGATGGGCTTACGATATAGGTTTCGGCGGTCTCGACCATGTAATTGCTTCGGGCAAAAACATCAACCTCCTTGTGCTGGATACAGAAGTCTACTCCAACACCGGAGGCCAGGCCTCTAAAGCTACTCCAATTGGAGCAATTGCTCGCTTCGCAACGGCAGGCAAGGAGACTTCCAAGAAAGACCTTGGCATGATCGCAGTAAGCTACGGATATGTCTATGTTGCGCAAATTGCCTTGGGAGCCAATATGGTGCAGGCAATAAAGGCCATTCGTGAGGCTGAAAGCTATAATGGGCCTTCTATTGTCATAGCCTATTCGCATTGTATCAACCACGGTATAGATATGATGAAAGGTATGGATCAACAGAAAATGGCTGTCCAAAGCGGTATGTGGCCGCTATATCGCTACGACCCGAGGCTCAAGGCACAAGGAAAGAACCCATTCCAGCTCGATTCCAGAGAGCCCGACACTTCTAAGCTCGAGCGTTACATGTACGCGGAAGTTCGCTTTAAGAGCCTTGTCCAAGCCAACCCAGAGCGCGCAAAGGTTCTTCTGGAGAAACAGCGCGAGCTTATCGGACGGCGCTATAATGAGTATCGCTATTTAGCGGACAGGCCTTTCTGATCTCTGGAATGGTCTCTATCTCATAGGCTCCGCTTCTAAATCTGAAAGCCACTCCAATTAGGGGTGGCTTTTTTACTTTCCAATATTGACCTTTGCGGCCATTTTCTTCTAAAGTGACAATGCTCGATGAATACAATAAAATCGTATAAATGGACCATTGCAAGCGCAATGGTAGTGCTCCTCCTGCTTCTTATGCCATTTAGAATATTTCAACAAACCCCTCAAAGCCTTAATGACTTTGATAAATTCATACATGCAATCCTCTTTGGAGCCATGACAGCAGTATTTTGTGCTGAACATAGGGCTCTAAAGAAAATCAACCCAAAATTCCTTTTGAGCCTCGTAATTATAAGCGCTTTTGCATTTCTGACCGAGATCGGCCAGCTTCTTACAATAACCAGGCATTTCGATTTGAAGGATTTTGGAGCGGATGCAATTGGGATTGCTGCAGCCCTGTTAGTCATGCGAATCGCGACAATGCTTTCGTGAGTTTTTCGGCAATTAGATATCATATTTGATATCAAATAGAAAATAGGAAATACTCTACTCAGGGAGAATCGCGATGAAGAATCTTGAAAAACAGGGTTTCCCCGCTCCAAAGAATGAGTCGACTCCTGCCTCGGAAAAATCTGCAAAAATAGAATCACTTACTCTTTTGCAGCTACAAAAATCTAGCTTTTTATTTTTCTTGATTACGAGCATGTTCGTCGTTTTTTGTTGTATATTGATGATATTGATGCCCGAAATTGCTTTTCTAACCTACTATTCGCCAGAAATGCTCATACTTATTGGGCTATTCTCTTTTGGGTTTTTGATTGTCCACCTTAATAGAAAATTAGACTGGCTCGGGCCTGTCCTTATTATTGCTCTTTTGCCATTGACTCTCACAAGGTATTTGACTTTTATGTACAGTATTTGCGCCTTTATCATCGCGCTTATCGAACTCAATCGCCTGGGCTTTTTTAAGCATGCAGGCCTATTCAAAGCTTGCATCCTTATCTCCTACTATGCCTGGAATTTTGCGCTGGTCGCCATCATGCATAAAGAATTCTTCCTCGACATAATTTTGTCGATTGCCTTCCTATCTCTGTTTTTTATTTATTTGATCCCAATAATTCAAGATAGATCGCAGATTGGGAAAGTTGATCTAGCTTATAGAATTTACCCAAGAGATTTGAATCTTACCTGCCGAGAGATGGACTTCTTAAGAGATTGCCTCAATGGAGCCACTTTTAAAGAGATAGCTTATAAGCACCATGTAAGCGAATCGACAGTTCGTAATACTTTTGCTCACATCTATCATAAATTCAATGTAGTAGACAGAATAGACCTTATGTCAAAGCTTGCTGCTTTTGATATCATCGACGAATAGCTCAAAAGAGGGATTTATGGATTTAGATTCATTGGCTCTGAGAAATATCGCAGGAGAGAACGCAGATACTCTTCTTGCAGATGCGGATAGGACCGCAAAGGCTTTTAGGTATTTCTATGTTGTGGTATCACGCCTTCGTGCATCCGATGGCTGTCCCTGGGACCTCGAACAAACGCCATCGAGTATCCGCGGCAACATTATCGAAGAGGCATACGAGCTTGCAGAGGCCATAACCGAAGATGACAGTCTTCATATAAAAGAAGAAACTGGAGATCTATATCTTCTCGCCACTATGGTAGGCTACATGTGTCAGCAAGAAGGACGTTTCTCAGTGGCCGATAGTTTGTGCGATGAAGCCCGCAAACTGATCCGTCGACATCCTCATATATTTGGTGAGTCCGAGGTCCTTAGTCCGGATCAAGTTGTGCGGCAATGGAACGAAATCAAAGAGCAAGTCGAAGGCCGTAGAAAAAAAGAGTCAATCCTCGACGAAGTCCATCGTAGTCTGCCGCCATTAGAAAAAGCCTATAAGCTTCAGAAAAAAGCGGCAAATGTCGGCTTCGATTGGCAGCACGAGCGAGATGTTTGGAACAAGCTGGAAGAGGAATTAGGAGAGCTAATGCAAGCCAGGGCCTGGAAATCTGAAGAATGCCCATCTGACATAGCTACCGATAGCGGATCGAGCAAGGATGCACTCGAAGAGGAATTTGGAGATCTTCTTTTTACCGTAATAAATGCAGCCCGGCTTTACGGCATCGATCCATCGATCGCCCTACAGCGCACCAATGGTAAATTCTCGCGACGATTCCGTCATGTCGAGGAGAGCATGAAGCAGCAGCATCTCGATATGAATCAAGAAAATATGGATATGATGGATGCATTCTGGAACGAAGCAAAAAGAGGAGAACATTCATAACAAAACAAGCGCCTATCCGAGATAGTATCGAGTAGCACATCCTCTTGCTATAGTATATATTCGACAATATGGCCATTCTGCTTTCTGCTCAGAAGCTTGCAAAGGCACGCAAGACCTTCAATATTTACAACTTTTTAAATTCTTTCTCTTTCGTGTTTGTATCTGGATCGATTATCACGCTATTTGCCCTAAAATTGGGTGCTAAGAATAGTATCATCGGCCTTTTGAATGCCCTGGCCTATGTAACTTTTTTTATGCTGCCGCTGGGCAAGCGTTTGGTCAAAAGGTCTTCGATAATAAAGGTATTCGGCTGGGGCTGGGTTATAAGGTATATCGCCCTAGTACCAATTCTGTTTGCCCCTCTATTCGCCTCGAAGGGGCATATGGGTCTTGCGATTCTTATACTCATTCTGGGTACAGCAGGATTCCACATATCCAGAGGAATTGCCCTGATCGGAAATAATCCGGTGTTGGGACTATTATCCACCGGAGGTGGCGACAAACCTCGAAGTGATCAAGGGCGATATCTAGTCAACATATCTGTCGTCAACTCAGTAGCGGCAATTCTGGCCAACATTGTGCTGGCATTTTTGCTTGGCCAAGAAGCCTCGCTATGGACCTACACAATTGCAATAGCCCTTGGAATTATTACCGGGCTTATCAGTTGTGCAATACTATTCAAGACGCCGGAACCTGAAGCCTTTTCCGGCAAAGATGAGCAATCTCTCTGGGATGTCACAAAAGAGGCTCTTGTCCAGCCGGATTTTCGCGCGTTTATATTGACTTTCATGCTGCTATCCTTCCTTTCCGGCATGGGGCGCGCATTTCTGCCGGTCTATGCAAAAGAAGTCTTCGCTCAGGGCGATGATGCGATAATGGTATATTCGATCGTAGCAAGCCTTGGCTCGATAACGATGGGGCTCATAACCCGCCTGGTCGTAGATCGCCTCGGTCCGAAGCCACTTTTTATAATCTATAGCGCAATCGGATTTGTTTCCTTTCTTCCAATCGCCCTTATTCCTGGTTCCGCGACCTTAATGGGCGCACCATCGGTTATAGCATTGTTTCTGGCCATAGTTCATTTTCTTTCCTCTTTTGGATTTGCTGGTGAAGAGAATGCTGCACAGGTCTATTATTTTGGCCTGGTGCCAAAAGAAAAAATGCTCGATTTGGCGGTAATCTACAATCTAGCCTATGGGATTGGAGGATCTCTGGGCTCATTCCTTGGGGGCGGAATTCTCGAGGTCTTTGCGAATATGGAATTGTCTGATGCTGGAGCCTTCAGACTCTACTACGCTGCGATCAGTGTAGGGCTTGTTATTGTGATCTATAGCATGCGAAATCTACCACACATGGGCGCAAAGTCGGTAACTCAGTCGATCTCTATTTTGCTTTCTCCTCGAGAACTACGAGCTTTCGATCTATTGACGAGACTCGACCAGAGCGCAAGTGCCCATGAGGAAGTGCGCATCATCCAAAAACTCAGCAAGTCAGAATCGAATCTCACACAAAAAGAACTTGTGGAGTATCTCTATTCGCCACGTTTCGAGGTTAGATCCGAAGCTCTCCTCGCCCTCGAATCAATACCGGAGCTCGATCATGAGACAATTGTCGCCTTGATACGAGAAGTAAAAGCTAATGTCTATACCACAGCCTATGTTGCGGCTCGGATACTGGGCAAACAGCGATCCAGAATAGCGATTCCAGCGCTTATCGAGTCGCTGGATGGACCGGACTATATGTTGCAGAGCATGGCTATGATAGCCCTTGCCAGACTCCAAGCCTTTGAAGCAGTTGGCAAAATCGAACAGCTTATGCGATCTATGGAGAATCCACGAGTTCGAATATCCGGAGCGTATGCGCTCGAGCTTTTCGGAAGAATTGACTCTATTCCTACACTGATATCCTGTCTTAAAGCCGAGGATAGACCTGCCAGTGTATCCGACGAACTTGTACTGAGCATATCAGGCATTCTGGGCATCGATAAGGAGTTCTACCTTCTATATTCGGAATTCATAGATGACAATTCCTATGGCATTGCACAACTCATAGCATATTCAAAGGATCTGAATCTCGGAGATGATAGATTGAATGTATGGATTTCTGCAGTGGATGCTCTATTTGCCCCTGATTCCGATACTGCTCCTCTTGCGCGGCTACTTCTCGCAAGCCCTAGAATAACCAATTCTATCCTCATGCTAAGCGATGGACTTCTGGACCCCGGGCTTACGTATCCTGGCTTTAATTTTCTATGTGCCTATATTGCTCTCCATATAGAAGATCTGAAAGACTATTAAAAGTACACCACTAAAAGTACACCACGATCTATGCTGCCCCTTCTTCCTAGATTGGCAGCGACATCAAAAGGGATGTGAGAAGCCTGACGAGGAAACCTCCCAGAGTGCGCATTACAAGAACCACAATAAAACCCGTGATGAGACCTTGTAGATATTGTACCGTTCGACCGCGATAGATAATCCTGTTTATTCTAAAAAGAAGAGGGTTGATGATTCCATCCAGAATCTGCCAAAGAGGATGAAGCACGGCTATCCTCGCAAGGAAACCTATGATCCTTATAAGCGATATCACAAGGAAGAAACCCAATAAAAAAGATATTGCTGACCACGCCGCATCCAGCAAAAGGCTTAGAATAAAACCAAGTGTTATACGCACGGCATAAGAAAGTGTCATAAAAAGATTATTGAGCACCGATAATACTGCAAGCGCCACTATAGGACTAAAATCGATAGCCGGCGTGCGGAAAAGAGAAAAACCGCGAAAAAGGTTGAGATACGGATCCGTTAGACCAGCAATAAGCCTGCCCCATTTTGTATCGGTAAGCGAAGGTATCCAAGAGAAAAATATTCGAACTATGCATAGAATCATGTATAGCGATACGAGACTGCTCACTATCTTAGCAAGGGTTGAAAATACCATGAATTATCCTCCGCACATCGGTTCTTTATTTAGAAACCAATACCTACTATACTAAAAATCGATGCATATAGGCAATGTTCATATCGGTACCTGTGGATTTTCCTACGAGGAATGGAAAACCGTATTTTACCCGGCAGATCTGCCTTCGAATGAAATGCTGCGATACTATTCGCTGGTCTTTTCCTTCGTAGAGCTGGATAACACATGGTATCGCATGCCTAATCCCGCTCAGCTCAAACGGCTGGCGCTCCTAACCCCCAGCGATTTCCGCATTTCGTTAAAAGTACATCGCAGCCTTACCCATGAGATAGACGAAAGTTGGCAAACAAAAGCCAATGAATTCTCCCTTGCCGTCTCTGCGCTATCTTCGACGGGGAGACTGGGATGTGTCCTTGTGCAACTTCCATATCGATTCTCTTATACGATAGAAAATAGGAAATATCTTGCTAACTTGCTCGCAGCGCTCTCGGACTTTCCTCTGGTCGTCGAATTCCGGAATGCCACCTGGTATCAAGACAGAGTTTTTGAAACACTTCGAAAGCTAAAGGTTGGACTCGTAACAGTCGATAGACCCGATCTGCCTGGTCTGCCTCCTGAATCGATTATCATAACATCGGACATTTGTTATTACCGTCTGCATGGTCGAAATACAGATCTTTGGTGGTCTGGCAATGCGAAGAGTCGCTACGAATACTGCTATTCTGAGCAGGAATTGAAGGATAGAGCCCGACTTATACGTATAATGGCCAAACAGAGCAAGACCGCATTTGTTGCATTTAACAATCATTCCAATGGTTATGCGCCCAAGAATGCGGCTTATCTGCAAACCATCCTCGCTGGCCAGCAATTGTGAGAATATTCCTAGCTCATGGTTGACCGGTGTCTACTTCCATGCCTTCTTCGGACAGGTTTTGCCTTATCTCCTTTGCGGCAAAGGTTTCGATCTCCTTCCAGAGTCGCTCCCAGTCATCTAAAAGCAAATCTTCTGCGGTAAAGCAACCATCGATAGACGGAACAAAAAGCACCATTTTTCTAATAATGGATCTATTGGTTTCGAGGAGCTGCCTCAAAGCCTCGCGCTGGCGATTATCGAGGATATCACGGCTTATAACTTCGATTAGCCCCTCGGAGTAAAGCGTCACGGATAGCCAGCCACTTTTTTCCACAAAATCGATTGTATGAAGAGCTCCACTTGCAATTCCCGGATGTGAGGCTAGCCAGCTCTCATGAAATGAAGGCACGGCAATGGTCCGACCATCGACAACCACCCACCATGCACCTGTCGAAATCTCAAATGGTTTTCTCATCGCTTTGCTCTGTATTCCTTTTATCGAGTATCCTTCCTTCTCGCTCCAGAGTCTGCCTTAGAGAGATGAAATGAGCAGGTTCAGCTGCGAAAATTGGTAGATTTGGTGACTCAAGAGATGGCAAAGGCAGCACGAGTTCGTATGCCCATAACATGAGACGTCTTATTCCATTTTTTCGCAGAGCTTTATTGAGCGAAAAATCGCCATACTTATCGTCACAGATAATTGGCAGACCAATACCTGCCAAATGGCGCCTAATCTGGTGCATACGGCCAGTGCTTAACTCTAGATCCAAAAGCGATAGTGTTAGAAAATTGGCTTCCGCGGCTGCAATTGAGGAATTTGCCTCATACCGATCAACCCCTATTCTATTATTGTGGACATGCCCCCCATCTTGCACATCAGCCCGCCGATTGGAGTGCTCTTGTAAGGGAAATAACCAGGTCTCACGCAGGGTCCAAAGAGTACATGCGGCCTGAATTCCCCTTTTTACATGCAGAGCATCCTCTATAGTTCCTTTTTCCTGATTAGGCAGCCCGGCAACCCAGGCTTGATAACGTTTGGTTATCTCTCTGCTTGCGATACGATTCGACCATTTGTTAGCAGCCCTGGCATCTTTTGCGAGCATCATGCAGCCTGCCGTATCCTTGTCCAGCCTATGGACGGGAAACAGTCTGTATCCGAACTGGCGCTCAAGAGCTGTAATGACATCATCGCGCAACCCTTCTCCCGGCTGAGCTGCAAGGCCCGCTGGTTTGTCTATAACGATGAACTCATCGTTCTCTAATAGTATGCGAATCATCGGTGCTTCATAATATCAGAACAATAGACTTTCCGCAAAGCCAAGTCTGGAATAGAGTGCACAACAGATTTATCGTTTGTCGGATCAGTAATTCAAAGAGGAGTCGTGCTGCACCCCACAGGCAGGCTCAAAAATGATGCGTTGCTTGCATCGAGCGCTCTAAAGAGGAAATTGCGCTGTCCAGATCGTAAGAAATGAGAACATTGAAGAGAATATCGATCGCCGCGAGTTGACTAATTCTGGACAACTCGGCTGCACTTCGATAGATCCTCTCTACCGTCGGTATTTCAAGGATAAGATCGGAATAATCCCGTAGCCTGTTTTGGCCGGTCATCGTCATCGAAATAAGAAAACAGCCTCTGGCTTTTGATTGAGCCGCTACTTCTATCATTTCGTTGGTCTCTCCGGAATATGATATTATGAAAGCCAGATCAGATTGCCGAAGAGAACAGGAAGCCGTAATCTGTGCATGAGTATCGAATAGATATGAACTGGGTATGCCAATTCGCGTAAGCTTTTGATGGAAATCCTCTGCAACCAATCCCGAAGCTCCAATACCGAATATGGCGGTAATACTAGCTCCTTTGATTCGCTCCGCCGCTTCTTCCACCGCCCTCGGATCGAGTGTCTGAGCAAGAGAATTCATGGTACGTCGGACTGCTTCGGTCATACCGCGAATAGCGCGAGCGCCAGGCGTCTGCGATTCCAGCTCCAGATCGGGTAGGAATTTTTCGCCCCAACCTTGGTACACATCCTTTGCAAGCCATAGTTTGAAATCGCTGTATTTGCCTACGCCTATATGACGACAAAAGCGCACTACAGCCGCGGGACTTGTCCCGGCTTGCCTAGCAAGCTCGCTTATGTTGAGATGCAAGGCTTTTTGCGGAGCTTCCTGAATGAAAGCGGCGATCTTTCGCTCCGCTTCCGCAAGATTAGGAATTGCCGCGTCTATTGTTTCGAGCGCTCCTTGATTCATTTCTTTCCCCTTTGTTTTCTTGCTTGCTATCTCCCTTGCTCTCTGAATAAATGCGTATTGCCTCAGAAAGCCGCCCTTCGCCCTGCTGGATAAGCTCGGCTGCCTGCTCTGCGCCAATGCCGAGTATGGTCATTAGTATAGCTATCTTTGGCTTGCCTCCAGAAGCCAGAAACGCGGCTTCGGCTTCATCCTTGGAACAACCGGTCGCCTGCCTGATAAGCCGCTTCGATCGCCCTATGAGCTTACGATTTACGGGCATCAAGTCGACCATGAGGTTGCCGTAGACTTTGCCAATGCGGATCATACTAGAAGTCGTGATCATATTGAGCACAAGTTTCTGAGCAGTCCCTGCCTTCATCCGGGTCGAACCGGTAATGACTTCAGGTCCTACCTCTAAAAGTATCTTATGCCGTGCAATATCGAAAGTCCTTGACTGCCTATTGCAAGAAATTGCCGCAACTACCGCACCCAAATTCCTCGCGTACTCCATCGCTCCAAGTACATAAGGTGCAGCTCCTGAAGCAGTAATACCAACAAGTACATCCCGTGCGGAAAAATTTATATCTCTGAGCGCTTTTTCGCCATTTTCTGGATGATCTTCCGCTCCTTCGATTGAATTTCTGAGAGCAGCCTCTCCTCCGGCTATAAGCCCGACAACCATATCTGGCGGAACTCCAAATGTCGGCGGACATTCTGAGGCATCCAGCACACCTAGCCTTCCGGAGGTACCAGCGCCTATATACACTAGTCTTCCACCACTATTGAAGGCCTTTACGACATCTTCGACAAGCGCTGCAATGCTGGGCAAGGCCTTTTCCACGGCAAAGGGCACACCTTTATCTTCTTCGTTGATGATCCTCAAGACCTCTATCACCGGTAGAGCATCGATATGTTCAGAACGCACATTGCGCGATTCGGTAGTCGCGCGTTCCAGGTATTCATCGACCGAATCTATATCCATGGACAAGCCTCTTCTGTTAAAATTATTTTTCACATTTTTGAGAGAATTGCAAGCTCATTTGTCGAAAAACAGAAAAAATATTTCATTTTATGATTGACAACCGCAATAAATTCATCAATACTAATAAAAAACCATGGATCCATAGAGAAAATGGACCTGGACATATTCATCAAGGAGGCTGTCGATGGCGAAAAAACTATCAATCGTATTGCTGCTTATAGCAATACTTTCTCCTATGTATGCTCAACAGAAAACAGTAAGCATCTGGGGTTGGAGAGCTCAGGATGTCGATGTATGGAAAGGGGTCGAGACCGCACTTAAGGCAAAAGGTGAGCAAATATCCATCAGATATGAGGTTTTCCCACCTACCGAATATGATTCTAAGCTATTGGTTTCATTGCAGGGCGGAGTTGGTCCGGATATCATGTATACCCGTAGACTCCCCGGTGCCCGGACCCAAGCCTTGCTAGACAACGGCTACCTTACTGCCATAAATGGACTGGTCGATCTATCCAACTTCGATGATGTATCGTTGAGTTTTATAAGCACGGATAATAAAGTATGGGGCGTTCCCTTTGCAAACCAGATAATTGGAATATTCTACAATAGGGCAATCTTTGATAAATACAAACTCAAGGAGCCACAAACCTGGGATGAGATGGTCCAGATAGCCGAGACCCTAAAGAAGAATGGTGTAACGCCATTCTTTGTTACCGGCAAAGAAGCGTGGATCCTTGCCATGCAAAACGCCATGGTTGGCGTGAGCTATCCAGGAGATGAATGGATAGGAAAACTAACCGTAGGCAAGGCAAAATTTACAGATCCAGAATATGTAAATATGCTCAAAGACCTCAATGCCCTTAAAAAATACTACCAAAAGGATTTTATGGCCAACACCAGCGCCGAACAGGATGTAGCTTTTGCCATGGAACAGGCAGCAATGGTCTTCTATGGTGTCTGGGGCAATACAAATTGGCTCAAGATGAATCCAGACTTGAAGTTCGATTATTTCCCTATTCCGCCAAAGGATAAGAAAGTACCAGCAAAAGCATATACATACATGGATGGCGCTTATGGCCTAAACAATACTTCGAAGAACAAAGAAGCTGCATTGAAAGTTCTCAATTATACTGGTACCAAGGCTTATGGTGAGCTATTCTCCTCGACAACCGGCGAAATCACGGCTATAAACGGCGTCACAATGCCAGCCTCGAAGCCGATACTGGTAAAATGCTATGAAAAAATGACCACCATAGCCGCAAAAAACCGCTACTGGGTGGGCTCCCCCTTTGATGCAGGAACGCCGAGTGTCTACAACATTCTGGAAAAAGACATGCAGTCGATGTATCTTGATCAAATGACGCCAGAGGCTCTGGCAAAAAGATTGCAGGATGGAGTATCGACATGGTATCCTGCTTTCAAGAAATAATCTTTCTAATCATATATTGAGTGCAGCTGTATGAAAAACTGCGCCGCGGCTTTATTCTGAGAAAAAGCCGCGGCGCTTGCGTATAGCGTTGAAACGAGGTTGCTGTGCGAAAATATTCTTTTCTATGGATGCTTCTACCTGCCTTTATTCTATATTCGCTTTTTATAGCCTATCCTTTCTTCTCGAGCCTTGGCCTCAGTTTCTATGAGTGGCCAGGCATTGGCCCAAAGAAATTCATAGGCCTTGCCAACTACAAAAACATACTCACCGGGTTCATGTCATCGGAATTCTACAATGCGCTATGGCACAATGTAGTGTTTTTTATTTGGTCCCTCATTTTATCTGTAGTCCCCGGACTGTTCTTTGCATTTCTGCTTTCCGCGAATATCAAAGGAACCGGCTGGCTCAAGGTGGTCTTTTTCTTCCCCAATACACTTGCAATCGTAGTGGTCGGATTCCTCTGGGGACTATTGCTCAATCCTCAATGGGGCCTAATAAATCAGCTTTTCAGGTTAGTTGGCCTGGACTTCTTGGCAAAACCATGGCTTGGAGACACAAAGACTGCATTGCCAACGATAATCTTTGTTACAGCATGGCGAGGTTTAGGATTCTATATACTCATATACCTCGCCGCGATTTTAGGCGTAGACAGAGAAATGATAGAGGCTGCACGCATAGATGGAGCTTCCGAACTGCAAATTGCGGGCCGTATCATTCTGCCTCATCTCT
>Ga0208694_1001859_pt1 | contig 24063 bp, 25 predicted proteins | sample AD_UKC078_MetaG_FD_184442 | JGI IMG/M metagenome (GOLD analysis project Ga0208694, IMG submission 184442) | Active sludge microbial communities of municipal wastewater-treating anaerobic digesters from USA - AD_UKC078_MetaG (SPAdes) (version 2) | ecosystem: Engineered > Bioreactor > Anaerobic >...
GCACGGAGTTTGTCGTCCGCGCTTTTCGAGAAAATAACAGGTTAGGGCATGATTAAAGGCTTAGCCTCATTTGTTCGCGCTATCAGTTGATCTAAAAAGACTCCGTAAATCCATCGGGGATCGATTAAAGGAGCTATCTCAGACGAGACCCCTTGCAGCGCTACTTTCCAGCCAGCCTCGTCGCCTGCGGCTGCCCCGCTGTTGTAGTCAAAGCCTCCCGCAACAGCGGCAAGACCGTTCGTGCGACCTAACAATATCCACCTGTCCGACGAATCCTGTACGATAGCGATAAATCTGCCTAAACTTAAAGCGTCGCCCGCTTGAAGTAGGTCGGTGTCGTATTGGTTGAGGGTAAGATTTAAGGCGTGTTGGCGGTGTTTGCCCCCTCCGCCCCCTTCTATCAAGGCGTCTGAAAAGGACGCGGAATCGTCAGTCCCTATAATTTCGAAGAACATTTCACCTCTCGGAAGTATGATCTCCTGCACCTCTTTGTTCCTGTCATAGTATCCTATGTGTCCCTCAAAACCGACGGTATCGTAATCAGGAGGATAGTAGTTTGCTAAATAGACTGCTCGGACTCCAGACAGGGAGTAGTCGCAATTCACGCTATTTAAACTATTTAATAATTTACATTTTGCCATGTTCTTATAATTTTTTAATCGTTAGAAAAAAGGCGATGGCGCTTACGGCATTACGGTAATCCCGTCAGGTTCTACGTTTTCCTCCGATTCCACGTCCTCGTTACGCTGGTTTAGCGTTACGGTCGCCGTTCGGTTGCCGTTAGGCAGTTTGATTTTAACTTCGCCTACGCGGGCGTCTCGACTTCCCTCGTTCGAGGAGGCTTCTACAGTAAATTGAGTAACACGTAGCCCGTCTATGTAGTTCGCCCCGCTTTTTGTTACGGTAAATCCGCTTACGGTTGGATTAGAGGCGCCTGCTCCATCGGTTTTCGCCGGGCTTCCGCCCGAAGATGCTGTGACGGTAGGCTCTACTTCTTCTTTCGTAATAACTAAGAAAGTTTTTTGACCTCCTTTGGCGGCGAACACTAACGAGTTAGGCGTCACTCCCAAATAGTCGTCGCGCGTTTCAGCGTTTTGGTCGCTGTCGATTTTTTCAGACCATATAACCGCCTCGTCCTCGAAAGGCATTACAAAGCCTAAGCGCATACGTCCTTTAATCCATACGTTACTGTCGTTGGGTTTAGGGAACTGCCCTAGTTCGATTTGGTCAAGGTCGCCCTCAAGGTCGGTTAACAAGAAAGCGTTATTTGAGGCGTAGCCTATAAGCGTGTTATCGCTTATGCCTTTGACGGCAATAAACTCAGCCCCCAGATAGTACAGACGTGGATTGACTTTGTCCGAGTCGTCCGCCGTCCATGCGGGAGCTACCGTAGTGTTGATATGGTTGGCTAAGGCGGCGCGTATAAGTCCGCGGGTACGGTAGCTTCCCATTATGTATAGGTTGCCTCCGTTTTCGGCTTGTAGAACGTTTTCGGGAAAAGCGTTGTAAACCTCTTCTACCGCTTCTAAAACGTTATCTCGGTCAAGAGGATAGCCAGCTCTCTTGGTTGCTTGGTCTGAGGCTAATAGCGTTTTCTCTATGCCGTCGAAGTGGTTTGGGTTCGCAGTTTCGTCTCCGCCTACTATCATCTCTTCGATTTCGTTTGAAAGTTCAATAGACAGGATATGTAGCGTAGCTTCTTCCAGCTCGGCGGGCAGGCTGTCGTTGTGCGCCCCCGCTTTTAGCATGTGCTGTGTGCGTTTTAGTTCGAGCGTGTCTATGCACTGCTCCAAGTTGATTTTGTAGGTTTTGACACGCGCCCTCTTTTCCGAGAGTTTGACGATTTGGTTAGGAGTCCAAGCGCAGTTTTGACCGTCAATTTGCAAGACCTTGTTATTGAGGTCTATCATGCTTAGCAGTTCATCTCCTTTAACGCCCGTCATTATACGGACGTAACCGTTTTCTATCAATCGTCCGCCGAACGCAGCCCTTGTAAACCACTCAGGGTTTTCGCGAGGCGTATAGCTCAGGGAGTTAATGTTGTACATATTTGCCATTTCGGTATTACTTTTTTTGGTTTTCAAGTTTGATTCTTAGGAAGTCGGCTACTCGGTCGCTCCCTCTCTTATCTTTGTAGTCTTTGGTTATGTCCACGTCGGGCGTGGCTTTTGCTACGCTGGGCTGTTTTTTAAGCTCAGCTATCTCTTTTTCCATCTTGGCTATCCGAGCCATCGGGTTTTGATGTTTCAGAAACGCTTTTGCGCGCTTTTTTGCCATTGCTACCTCAGCCTCCGTAGGTTCGGCCCCGTCGGCTTCGGGTTGTGTTACAACTAGGTTTCCGTCCTCGTCTATAACGATTACGTTCCCGTCTGCGAGGGCGTGTTCGCCTGCGGGCATTTGCTCGCCCCCGTCTAAGGTGCAGAACCCATCCTCGTCCACCCAGACCTCGCCTCCTTCGCTAAGCTCGAAGATTAGGAAGGGAGTACCGCTGTCTGTTTCATCTTTTGCGGCTTCTTCGGCTACGTTTTCGGCGGCTTCTTGAGTCTCGCCCTCAAGGGCGACCTTGTTCTTTTGAAACCACGCTAATAGCCCTTTGCCTTTTTTCTTTGCCGCCTCTTTTGCGGCAGTTTTTTGCTCTTTTTTCATCTGAACACTATTAAAGTTAAACAATCCTTCTAAAGAGAACCCCTTTACGTTCCCCGTAAGAACCTCGTCGCGCCAATACTCCGAGTTTTCGATTTTGTAGGAGGCTATCAGCGTACCTGTGGGCAGTTCCCCCAGACCTAAAGCTACGGCTTTGTCTATTTTAGGGTCTTTTACTATCCACAGCTCCGACAGATAATTGCCTTCTAACTGCTCTTTGTGTTGGTGAGTAGTCGCTGTTAGAGCTACGCCTGTGCGCATCATTTTCAGGGCTACACGCTCGATTTCAGAGGCGGTAAATTTTAGGTAATACTCGCCTAATCGGTCGTTTCGGTAAACTAACTGGTCGGGTATAAGAACCGCGCCTGTTAACATCTGTTTTTGTTTGTCTATCGACAATTTAACAGGGCGCTGTTTTTGCAAAACGACAAAATTGCTTTCGGTCGCGGGGCTATCCACGAACGAAATAGCGAAAATGCCTGTGTTATCGGTCGCCTCAATCTGAGCTTCGTAAATGGGTATCTTTTTTTCCATGCTATAAAGACGATGTTTTTTAAAATTGACTTTAAAACCCCGCTAATTCTTTAACCTCAACCATTTCGGCGTTAACCTCGTTGATGTCGGTTACCGACACCACCGGTCTGAAGTTAATACCTTTAATCGCCTCTAATAACCGATCTTCGCCTGATAGTTTAGAGTCGGTTGCGGCTACAGGCACGTCTCCTCCGGGTACTATGTTAATAAGGTCAGAGGCGGTAATCGTGCGCGGAGTGTCGTTAATGAAATTTACAAGGTTTGCGTTCGCCCCGTAGCTCCGCTTGTTCACTACAAACTCACCTCCTTCAACTTCATAGTTTGTCCCAGGTATGCGCACGCCCCCTTCGGAGTGGGAGGGACCTTCGATTTCGCCTCCGTCCGCTAATTTAGTGAGTTGTTGAGACATCAAAGTTGTTTGAGCCGCACCCATTGCGCCAACAATACCGGCTAACACTATGCCAGGTAACCCAAGCGTAAGCGCTTGTGTTATTCCTAATGCCGTGTTTGCTACGCTTTGCGCTATCTTAGAGACAAGATCGTTACGGCGCATCTGCTTCTCTTTTTTAGCGATTTCAGCCTCTAGCCGCTCCTTCTCTTTAGTGATGCGCTTTTCCTCGCGTTCGGCTTCGGCGCGGGCGTGCATGGAGTCTTGCAGCTGTTCCTTTAGCGCTTCGGCTGTTCCGCCTGTGGCTTCTTGCAGTTGGTTCTCTAATCTCTCTACATGGCTCACTGCCTCCTCGCGTTGCTTTTTAATCTCGTCGTAACGTTCATTTACTATATCGGCTTTCTCGTTAAGGCTGTCTAATTGGATTTGCAGGCTCATGTTCCACGTATCCATAACGGCATTAATAGCCGTTACAGCGGCGTTGGCGTACTCGGCGATTTTCCCGAACAGCTCCTGCATAGCCTCGATCTGTATGTCCGCCGATTTTTTAGTGTTAACAGCTTGCTCGCGCTGGGCGTTTTTAATTTTTTGCGTTACGTCCGCTTCGGCGCGGGCGCGCTTTTGCAGTTCGGCTTCGTACTCCGTAGTACCCTCTTGCATGGTAGCTAAAACGGCGTCGCTTGCCGATTGGTATTCCCGCAGATAAGATTCTAACCCCGATAGGTACTCGTCTAAAGCGGCATTTGTCTCTTCCAGATTTTTACGCGTAGCCCCTACGTCGATAAGCTCTAACCCTGTCTGGTTGCGCTCTACCACTTCGCCTATCTTGTCTTGGGTCTCTTTAAGGGCGTTTTCTACCGCCGATAGATGCAGGTCGGCGCGTTGGTTAAGCTGTTCGTTTTCGAGGCGGGCTAAGGCTACGCTACGCGCTTTTTGAGCGTTTAGAATCAGCTCGGTAATCTGGCGCTGTTGCTCCTCGGTTAACGAAACATCCTCTTTTAACCTTTTTTTATATGCCTCGATTTGCCTTTCATACTGCTGGCTGACCTCGGCGGTCTGTTTTTCGTAACCGCTTGCCATTATCGATATTCGGCTATCCTCTACTTCTCTTTGTAGCGCAAGCGCGCGTTCGGCTTGCGCCTCTTTTAGCTTATCTAACTCTAAATCCTTCTGCATTTCTAAGTTAAGGATCGTCTCGTTTAGCGCGCTTCGGGCTTTTGGCGTGAGGTCGGTTTCGGTATCTAACCGCTTTTGAAGGTCTTCTATTTGGCGGGTGTACGACAGTTCTAAAGCCATGCGCGCTTGCTCCTCTTTATCTTGGATAAGTCTTACCTTTGCATCCTCCGCCGCGCGTATAATGGCGCGTTCGGCTTCGGCGCGCTGTTTGGCGGCTTCTGCTGAGGCTTTGGCGCGCTCTTGCAGCTCTCTTTTCTGGCGTTCGGCGAGTTCCTTTTCAGAGGAGTCTAATTCCTGTCCCTCGGTTTTAAGCTCCGTAGCGATTTGGACGGAACGCCCAAGGTTGTCTATCTCCCCTTGTATGTCGTCTATGGCTTTGTCGATTTTCTTTTGGACTTTCTTCCCCTCTACCTCCAACGTAACTATATCTATGCCGTTGAGCTTATCTTTTTTTGCTTTTTGCAGCAGCAGCTGGAGCTCTCTTAATTTATACTTATTTTGGTCTAAATATTTCAGATGTATGTGTGCTCCTTTCTGTTGCTCATCGTTATTGCGGCGGCGTTCGGCGGCTATTTCGTTCTCTTTTTTGTGGATTTCCTCTAAGGAGGCTCCTTGGGCTTTCATCTCCCTTAGCTCGCGCTCCATAGCGGCGGAGCGTTCGTTAGAGTTATCTTTTATCCTTTTTAGACCGCTTTCGAGCGTGTCTAAATGAATATTTTGCAAGGCGTTTAGTTTTTTCTGTTTTTCAGCGGCTTTGTCGGTGTTCGAGGCGAAAGCGAACAGAGCCGCTCCGACCGCCGCCAATGCCATAGCAAGAAGTATATAGGGGTTAGCCGCCGCTACCGCATTAAATATACGCTGAGCGACCGTAGCCGCTACCGTGCCTTTCGTGCTTGCTACTTCGGCTGCGGTTTTGGCTTTTAGTTGAGCGGTGCGGATGGAGTCGGTCACTGCCGACAGTTTGTTTTGCACGATACCCTCTTTTAGAACATTGGTATTGACCTGTTGCGCTATTGAAAGCAGGGCTATTATTTTTTGGAGTTGTTTTGTCTGTTCCGCCCCTTCCTCCGATTGGGAGCCGAACATGCCCATAAGCATACTGGCGCCCAAAAGCCCTTGCGCCATACCCATACTGCTCTTTGTGACGCCGTTGATGCCGTCGCTTAGCTTGCCTAAGCCGTCTAATGCGCTGCCGTAGTTACCCACGTTTCGGCGGAAGTCGCCTGTGCTCTGTTCCGCCTCTTTGATTCGGTCGTTTAGTTCGCGTATCTCCCCCGACATAGAATGGAACTGCTCCGTGCCAACGTCTAACTGCTTCCACTCGTTTTTAAGCTGGGAGAGCTTTACCCGCATCTCCTCTATAGAGTTCGCTTCGGCTTGTTCGCTTTTTATCCGCAGGGACTGCTCGCGGGTTGCCTCTCTTAACAGTTGGTTGGCTTTTATCTGCTCGTCATTAAGCCCTTTGAGGGCGGCTTCGGTTTTTCGCTGTGTCTCCTCTAATTTTTTAGCCGCTTTCTCCTCGTCGGTTAACGCTTTGGCGCGCGCTTTTGTCGTAGCGGCGGCTTTGACCGAAACCTCTCTGTTCGCCTCTACCGCTTTGTTCAGCTTCTCTATAGCGTTGCCCAACGTAGTAACGTCTTTAATAGCAACGTCCACGCCGTTTATTACTAACGTATATTCTTTTTTCGCGGTCATGTCTTACGGATTAGCTTTATTTTAGTTTTATTGCGCCCCGCGGGGTCGTATCCTAATATCTCGGCCACATAGTAAAGGTCGCCGTTAAACGCCGCTAGGTTAGAGCTGTTAAGACTTTCGTACTGGAGAGGCGTTAGGTAACACTCTACTTCGGTATAGTGACTGCCCCCTTTTATAAGTAGAGGGAAGAAGTTAGTCAGTATCGTGCGCTTTTCGTTTTTGTAGCTAAGTTCGTTTTTATTAGGCAGTTTGTTTGAGACTTTTACGATAGATAAAGGCTCTCCGTTATACTCGAACGTAGCTCCTAAATCGTTAAGTAGTCCATCCGCGTACCAGAACCGTATAGGTTGGTTTGTATATCGTTTTCTCATGGCTTCGTGGTAGGGAGCGTAGCTATCCCACGCTTCATGCTTTGATATAACGGATAGCGGGATATCTATTAATTTAGGGAGGTATATAGGAGGGAGGAGGGGGACATGCCACTCTACTGTCTCCTGTTTTTTTATGGTTTTAAACCAGTTATACGAAAAACTGCTTTTATGTTCTACGACTGCGCCCTCCATCTCTCCCGTTTCTAAACTGCCCTCCCCTCCGTCTCTTGTTGTAACGTAGCCCTCCTCGTCGGTATCTATCGTAAAGCCTAATTTATAGGAGGTTGGCAAGCCTAAAGGCGTATTTGTTCGGTCGCGTACTGAGGTTATTTTGTCTAAATCGACAACCCCGCTTTTCGCTGAACTCTCCCTCACGCTCAGCTCGAAAGTTTTAGAGTCGATTCGCTGGAGTCGTAGGTTAAAAGCCTTGCAGAAGTTTTCTATAAAGTCTGTAACTTTCATGTCGGCGGGCAGGAAGCCTGCGAGGTTAATGTTGTCAACGTAGAAGTTAGTAGGGTCGTCGCAGTCTATATCGGCTCCGGGTATTTGCTCTCCGAGGCTGTCGATTTTCAGCCATTCGGGGTCGGAGCGGAAGGGGACGATTGTTAAATCGAAAACAACTTTTTTAAATACCCAGCCTACGTATGTTTGACCTTGCGCCCCTCCGTCCACCCACGTTGAGTGCCTATCGGTTACATCGGCTATTGTAATTATTTCGCCCTTATCTAACCATACTACGCAGTTCAGACCCCCCTCGCTTACATACCTATTATCGCCCGACTCTCCTCCCGCCCAGCCTCTACGACTGAAGGGGGGAGCGCAGTTGTCCATAGTGCATCTATAGCGGCTTACGGAGGTGTCCCATCCTTGAGACGTGTATTCGTTATACCCCAGGTTAGGTATGGCTAATCGGTTGCGCGTTGAGCCTTCTGTAGAAGAGTTCCACGACATAGCGGGCTTGGCGGCTGTGACTTTGGACGTGCAGTCGTTGTAAGTAGGATTGTCCGTAGGGTTGGGTATCACGTCGTCTCCGTTAATACTACCCCACTGGAAGCCCGCCACGTGTTTCGGGTTCTGGGCTAAATCCACGAAAACCACCGACCCGCGATTTACGCCTCTGTATTTAGGTAAATATTTAGGGGTGTTTTCGGCGTTGTACGTGCTGTTTTGAGGCAAGTTGTTTAGGTACAAAGCTCCGTCCATTTTTGAGGAGCTTATGTCTAAATCGCCCTCTCCTCTGTCTCTTAACAATTTTGTAGCGCATCTCATGTGCCCGTAGCCGCTGTACGGACCCCTAGCGGATACAAACCTTATGCCTGTAGCGGGGTCAACTGTATGAACTATTCCTTGTCGGTTTATTAGTTTAGTGTGGGACGAGAATTGAACTTTATAGTAGCCTGAAACGGGTATCATTACCTGATACCTTCTGCAAAGGCGTCCATTGGAGTCTATTACAGCCGAATAGAGCACGTTTCCTCCAGGGTCTTCCTCTTCGGTTATTTTTACGTTATTGCAGTTGAGCAGGTCGCAGGCGTACAAATCGCCGAGCTCGCCCTGACTCAGCTTAAACACTTGCCCTTCGAGCTGACTGTTGTTCGTCTGCATGTTTATATAGTTGCACCACTCGCCTTTCAAGCGTATTCGCCCCAAACGTCCGAAGTTCCAAGGTTGCTCGTAATCGGGGGCGTTCTTATAACTCATGTATAGCCTGGTCAGGCGTTCGTCGTCAAACGCCGAGCCCCTTAACCTATACCCGTGCGAGTTAAAAATGTGTTTCAACAGTAACATAGGGTTAACCGAGGGGGGTAGGTCTTGTATCCCCATACGCACGGTACTGTCCCACAAGGTACGGGGCGTATATTTATCCTCCTCTGGCGTTTTGGGTAATATCCCGTAAAGCGTATATGGAAAAATCGCTTTTTGAGGAGCCGAAGCCGCCTGAGTGTTATATAGGTTTATATATTCGTTAAACCCTTTAAACCCTATAAGGTATTCGGGTAGCTCGTTTAGATTCTTGTCTCTAAAAATGTCGCCTAAGTTTTTGAGAGAAGGCGCGTATAAATTACCTTTATACCCGCTTACTCGCACCTCTGACAGTCTGAAACGCCCTTTAAAGACACGAACGCTATTTATAATCAGTTCGGCGTTGTATTCGCGGTTAAACTTGCCCGACGCCTCTTCTACGTTCGCAAAATCTAATATTTCGTGGTTGTTGTACGTTGGAGGCAGGGTAATACTATGGCTATACTGCGCGTCTTTCTCTTTTAGTTCGTTAGGGTTAAGCAGTTGGCGGTTTAGTCTTACGCTAAAATCGCGTCCTAAGTCGCAAAGGCGGTTATTTAAGTAGAGTTCTATCATTCGGCAAGTCTGTATTTAACGATTGGTCTTTGCATATCTTTGTCCGCCTCGGTCGTTCGTAATTTAAAGTCTTCTATAATGACTGGGTTCCCCTCGCCGTCTAAAATAACGCTCGCCGAAGCTAACTCTTTAAGCCACTCCGCTACTTCGTCTGTGACGGGGGCGCCCTCTATCGTGAAAGAGTTAGCCAACTTAGTATCATAGACGCTCTCGGTCGCTTTTTGCGTCGAGGGCGTAACGGTTTTGCTATAAGTCTCTACTTTAGGCGTTATTTCGCTTATAACAGGGGCGTCGAAGTTAAAGGCGTCCCATCCGCCTAATTTGTTAATAAACGAGAATTGCCTAAGCGCGTGTAACTGTTCGGGGAGTATCTCGTATTCCAAATCGTTTGAACGGGACGCTCCGCCTCTATATAACGCTATCTTAACGACGCTTGTTTTAGGGAATTGGTCTAAAACGGAGTCTATGTTTAATAAGCACGTTTTAACCGCCGTTTCGCGGCCGTGATTTTGCTCGTGAGCGTATATCGTCCCTAAAAGGGCTTGATATGAGTTGTAAGCTCTGTAAGCTATCCGCAGGGTTCGCCACGAGGAGGGAGTAGCGGAGGAGTATATAAAATTCAAGTACTCTTTTTGCCCTCTAATGTAAGGCGTGCGGGGTTTATTAGTTAACAGCTTTATTTTAGCGCTGCTATAAACGTAAGGCGACAGGTCTAATGGCTCAGGCACAGCCCCTTGTCCTTTCAAAACAAAGAGGGCGTTAGAGAAGTAAAAGTAGAACGAATTCGCCCCCTCTATTTTAGCGGCAAATCGGTATGCTCTTAGCGTACCAGGGTTAGACCACCCCACGTTCTGGGGGATGTTGTAGTCGCCGTATTGCGAAAAGAGCGAATTTAGTTCAAACCACAACGGTCGCCCCGCGTAAGTCTTTCGTAAGGTAGTGAGGCGTCTTCCCATCGTTAGATATGAAGTAGGCAGATGCTCAACCCCTACATTAATGCCGTCGTATATCTCTAAAGCTATTTCGGCAGTTGAGGCTTCGCCGCTTATGCTGTCGTTGTTATAAGAGGCGTAGCCCTCTGGCGACAGAATGTAGGCTAGGTTATAAGCGTTGCCCGGAGCGTGAAGCTCTATATTATAATCTTCGCCCGCCCCTTTGCTCCTTATGTGTAGCGTATCGCCGTTGTAAGGGTCTTCTTCCAAGTAAATGGGAGGTATCACTACGCTGAAACGCTCGCTGAACCACTTATCCGATAGTAAAGCTTGGCATAGGTTCAGGGCATTATCCGTAGTGTCTTGTCCCACATAAAACACCGCCCCTCCTGCCTCTTCGATTTCAGTCGTACCTCTAAAGGAGTGTACAGCTCCTGCGGAGTCAACGAACTGGAGTAGCGACATATCGCTTACGTGCGACATCGCTTGATGTATCTTTACGGTTATTGTAAAATAAGAGTGTATCTTGTTCGCGGGCTTGCGCTCGAACTGCACGAAATTCGGCGCGTTCGACAGCGAGAATACTTTAGGTTCGGTTATTACCGCTATGTTTTTGGTTACGTATCCCATACTCTTAGTCGTTAAAAAGTTTATCTAAATCTTCAATTATCGCTTCGTAGAGCTTATCCGCCCAGTCGTCTAAAAAGAGTCCGTCAAGCTCCCTGTCCATTGTCGCGAATATCGGTCGTCCCGCGTGACCGTCACGCCAGATAGCGCACGATATAGCCCAGAGCGTGCCCGAGTCGGTCGGTATTCCATTCTTAGCCGCCCACTCTTTTAGAACGCTTATCGGGGGCTTCTTTTTGTACTTCGGAGGGCGCGTCCATTCCAAATAAACGACATAATGATTAAAAAGCACGCTTATAACAGGGTCGTTTCCCGTAGTAGAGCTAATTGCTTTCTCTAAATCGCCTCTCAGAGCGCTGTCGCGGAGGGTGTTTTTGCCCACTTTTACATTAGCGCTTACGCTGTCGTCTTCTAAAACGGCGATCGCTAACGCCAACAGGTCGTCGGCTATCTTGTTTATTGCTAATTGGATACCTTTACTGCTCATTGTTTACTTATTTTAAAGTCGGGCAAGCCTCCTTTCTCCTTGAAGATGGCGCACCCTTGCGGGTTATCTATGTTAAAGTCGGGCAGTTCGTCTATCGCGGGGAACTGCTTCGACTCGTCGAAATCGTCGTTACAGCGGTTTACTGGGTTTGCTTGGATAATCGTGTAGGTAAACCTGTAACCTGCTGCGTTGTTATCGTAATAGTCGCGCAGGGAGATGAAGCTAAACCCCTCGACCTTAAACCCAGTAACGCGGAAAGTCTGTTTTATCTTTTCAGCCAGCGTAAGCCCTACGTTAAAGGCTGAGGATTGTATGCCCAACACTTCGCTGTCGTCTTTGGGAATGTCTAAAATATCCACATTGCAGGTGTAGCGTAGCGTGTGGTCGGAGCTTCGCCCATAAACAGGGTCGTCTAACCACACAAGCGGATGAGCCTCGTTCGCTGCGCCCTTCTCGTAGGTCTTTCCATAGAAAAATCCTCTAATCAGCCTGTGCTGGCGCGCTAATTCGTAGAATAGGTTAACGATTTGCATTTTTCCGTATAGTTTCGTTTAGTTTATATTGCGCCTCATCGGCGATACTTTTCTCTTTGCGGTATTGTAGGAACGTAAAAACCTCCGTAACCGAACGCGCAAGAATAGCGTCAAAATCCAAAATTTTATCGCCGGCCAAATCCGCGATAACCTTATACCACCCCCAGCGTTTAGATAGGTTTTTATATTCAACGGCAATTGGGCGAGAGCTTGGTACAGCTTTGTATAAGTCGCTGTACGCCGTTCTAACGCGACTTTGCATTGTAAAAAAAAAGCCAGCACGGGCAGAACCTTACTCACAGGCAAGGCGGCAAACATCGCCTGTCGCTCCTCGTTGTTCTTGTAGTTGTATTCTTCTCCCGCAGGGCGGCATACGATAGCCAGCACATTAGACAAGACCGCTTTGCCCTCTCTCTGCGCTTCGGTAATATCGACCCACTCGCCTAAGCTCAGTACGTCTTCTATAGGAACAACGTAATTAACCTTGCCTATCTTTATCCGAGGGCTTGGAGGCGCAAGCTCGCCTTTGAAGATAAAATCTAAATATTCGACTATCCGATTAAACACCTCGGCGGGCCAACTCAGTAGCAGGTCGGCGTCCGTCTTGCATATCTTGGCTACTAGCTCAACCTTCTCGCGCGGGCTGTTCGGCTTTTCGGCGTAAAAAGATTCGTAAAAGCCCAGCGTAATATCGTCCCAGCTCTCCGGCACCTCTATTTTTTCCTGTTTATATTTTATCCGTATCATGCTATAAAGACGATATTTTTCTTTTTCGTCTTTATAGAAACTTTTTAATATGGACGAGATAAAAGACGAGCGGATGTTCTCCGTTATCAAACTAAGCGCCGCCGATGAAAGCCCCGCCTTTCCTAAGATAACTATAAACAGGTCGGGGGGTTGGGTTACCTTCGGCGACCGCAACCTGTTCCCGCAAGATATTATTACCGCAAACAACAAAAGCCCTGTAAACGACTCGATTATCAAAAGCGCCGTAACCTACATTCAGGGCAAGGGGGTAAAAGAGAGCGCGACCGAAGGCTTTGTCGGCGTACCTAATCCCAAAGAGAGCTGGGACGAGCTGATAGAGAAAATAGCCAAAGACTATAAGACCTTCGGAGGCTTCTACTGGCAGGTCGTTATTAACAAAGGCGGTACAACCGTGTCGCTGTTTCATCAAGATTATAGCGCCGTCCGCATCGGGCAGATAGATGGGAAGGGACGCCCGCTTACTTTCAAAATATCAAACGACTGGACTAAGACTAACGGTAAAAACAAACCTATCGAGTTGGAGGCGTGGTCGGGCTTAGACGATGCGCAGAAGGGCAAGGCTTATCTGTATCATTACTGGGACTATACACCAGGGCTTATGTTCTACAGCATGCCCGACTATTACGCTGCCATAGAGTACATAAAAGCAGACGGCTCGTTAGGCGTGTTTTACAACAACTGTATCGACAACGGATTTACTCCTTCAGCCGTTATTACGCTGTCGTCAAACCCCTCCGAAAAGCAAAAAGAGGCTTTTGAGAAAGCCCTCGCCGAAGTATATTACGGAAGTCGGGGCGCAAACCTCCCCTTAGTCATATACGGCGAAAGCGGTAACGTCAAAAGCACCGTAAACCCGTTTAATGCCTCAAACAACGCGGACGTGTATAACAACGTTGAGAGCATAGTGTTTCAGAAAATCATAAGCGCACACCGCCTTAGCAGTCCAACGCTGGCAGGCGTATCAGGCTCGGGCAACCTTAGCGGTAATGCCGCAGAGATTATCGATTCATACGTGCTCTACAACTACACCGTGATAGAGAAACTGCGGGGCAAGATTTTAGAACACCTTAACCGCTTCACGAAGATTAATGGCACTGCGCCCTTAGTGATTGAGGAGTTAGACGTGCTGGCTAAGATACGCGAAACAGAGGGGACCGCCCCCGCCGAGCCGAACGCGCCGACCGAACCCGACCCCGAACCCGAATCCATCAGACTAACCAAAAAAGAGCGATTAAAAGCGTTCTTTCATAAATACATCGAGCGGATACCCAAAGCGGGAGGCGGGTACAGGTACATCTACGATAAGCCGAGTAAAAAAAAAGCCCTGACGAAAAAAGCTCCGATAACGACGGCAAACGTACAGGCGAAAAAAGCCCCGACAACGAAAAAAGTGCGGGCGAAAAAAGCGAGTCCGCTAAAAAGCGCGCTAAATATAAAGCGGAAATGAGACCTTTACTTAAAAAGAAAATTAAGAAGAAAGTTGGAGGTAAAGAAATAGTTATCGGTTTTACAAGCTATGGGAACAGTCACCTCTACTCAGATACGTTCGACCGCGCCCGAGGGTTTAAAAAAGAGGACTTAAAGGATTTAGATAAGGCTTTAAAAAATTCTACCTACGTAAAATCAGCTCCCCTCAGCAAACCGCGTAAAGATAACATCTCTAAGTTTTACTATTTTAAAGATAAGGATAAAGAGTTATACTATAACGTGGCAGAGGAAAGGAGGGGAAGACGCGTTTCTCGCTATTTGTTTTCGGCGACTAATCAGATAAGAAAAGAGGAAAAGCCGAACGACAGGTTTGGGTAATACACCCGGTTAGAACGCTCAGACTTTTCCTCTTTGCGCAAAGATAAGGCAAATTATTTAAAGCAACAAAAAACGTACAGGGAAAATCGTTATGAGAGCAGAAAAAAAAGCAGAAAAGCCGAGCGACAGGTTTAGGCTTTGCGCCCGGTTAGTTCAATTCTCGACGTTTCTGCTTGGCACAAAGATAAGGTAAATAATTTAAACGACAAAAAATATATAGGGAAAATCGTTATGGGAGTAAAAAAAAATAAAAGCCTCGAGCGACTGTGGTTGGCTTAGTACGCCCGGCCAGTCCTACTCGCAAGGCTTTTACGAACTGCAAATTTAAGCTAAATTTTTTTAACAACAAAACAAAATGGAAACAATTTTAATCAACGAAGAGCTATTTAGGGAAAACAGCCCTATAAAAGACGATACGATTATAACGAAGTTCGTGCCGTATATCAGTATCGCGCAAAAGATATACATCGAGCGTATCTTAGGCAAGCCACTTGCCGACGAGCTAAAAGCGCAGGTAAAAGAGGCAAGCAAAGAGGGCGCAACGGGCAACGAGATTACGCCCGCAAACCAAGCACTAATCTTGATGTTAGCTCCCGCCCTGTCGTTCTATGCCGTGTATCAAGGCATACCGTTTCACTGGGCGGCGATAGTGAATAAGGGAATCACCGTGCGCGAAAGCGAAAACAGTAAAGCGGTGGATATAAACGACATAGCCCAACTGCGCCGTTGGTTAAGGGACGATGCCGAAGCTTTAAGTCGCGACCTTGTAGATTACCTCTGTCGGTGCCGTGACTTGTACCCCTCATGGCGACCCGAACGGAGCTGCGACTGCGGGGGCGAAGGCTCCACCGACAGCCCTTTCGACTCGGGGATTTACATACCTAAACGATTAAGACGATAACGCTATGGACTGGACAAGCCTAATTACAGTTGTAGCTACCGTAATAGCCTCATTAGGCGGGCGCGAGTTCTTTGTATGGTTAGCCAACCGCAAAGCCCTTGCGCGCAAAGAGACGGCGCACGCCCACGATGCCGAGATAGCCGTGCACCTGCGCCAATTAGAACGCTACGAACAACGGCTTACCGAGCGCGATGAGAAGGTCGATGCGCTCTACCGCGAACTGCGCGAGGAGCAGAAACGCAACTTAGAGCTGATAGAGCAGGTCGATAACCTCGAACTTGAAGTGAAGTTAGGCTCATTGCAGAAGTGCGAGGTGCGGGGGTGCGCCTCGAGGCAACCGCCGAGCACGTATTAGCAATTAGCAATGAGCAATGAGCAATTAACGAACGGCAGTATGTTACGTGCCGAAATACGAGTGATTAACTTTCAAATTTACGATAATGATTGAACGAGAAAATAAGCAACAAGAACCAACACAGCAAGGCATGGAATATACTGCATGTTGTACGCTGGCGGACTTAACCAACGAAACTACCAACGAAGCACAAAAAATAAAAAATGTGAAGGGAAGGGCAAATATTAATTTTTATAATATTGACAATGTAGAATTTATGAAAACGAAGCCAGATAATTACTATAAACTTGCAATATGTGACCCGCCTTATGGACTTGGAAACAGGCTTGTAGATGGTGCTGGAAAGGATGTAATGAAAAAATACAAAAAGCAATATAATGAAAAACAATGGGACGATGTTCCAACAGCAGAATATTGGGAGCAACTTTTTAGAGTTAGTGAAAATCAAATAATATGGGGTGGAAATTATTTTCCATTGCCACCTACCAGAGGCATTGTTTGTTGGGATAAAAAACAAATGATGCCAACATTTTCACGTTGGGAATATGCTTGGACTTCATTTGATAAACCAGCAAAAATGTTTGAACATTTTGGAAACAACGATGACCGATTTCACGTTACAGAAAAGCCGTATGAACTTTATAAATGGCTTTTACACACATTTGCAAAAGAGGGATGGAATATACTTGATACACACGGGGGCAGTATGAGTATTGCAAAAGCATGTTGGGATTATAAATTTGACTTAGATATTTGCGAAATAGACAAAGAGTATTTTAAAAAAGGATATGAACGTTTTTATGAACACACAAGACAAACCCAACTGTTTTGAAAAAACAGAAGCGGGAGGGGCATTTTTTATTTTTCATCAAATTACCGATGAATTTTCAAACGAAGAACGAACCCCGCTTGCGTACAACAATAGGTTGGGGCGCAAGTGTTGCGCCCTTTGGGGTTAGGCGCTTGCGCGAATATATCCGTAATGCGTTTTAACTTAGTTTTAAATTGATTTGGGCTAAAGCCCTTAAAATCGTGTGTCAAACTAACCCTCCCCGACTTAAAAGTCGGGGCTATTGATATTCGGGGCTATTGATATTCGGGGCTATTGATACGATAATCAGGCGCATAATTGTTAATTGCTCATTGTTAAGTGCGCTTAGCGATAGCCCAAACCGCTCCCCCGATTAGTGCGACCAATCCTATCAGTTGCAAAGCCTGTTCGTGCCAGCGCAGAGGCATACGGATGGGCGTTTCTACCGGGTAGGGCGAGGTTTTCTCTATTACTGTTTCGCGGGTTACATATTTAACTTGAGCCTCGACACCGCCCGCTTTGTTCTCTATCGTGTGTTCGAGGGTTGCGCTATTGCCGTGCCACGTCGCTACGGCTTTGGCGTACTTCGTTTCTACTACGCTAACCGTATCGGGCAAAATCTGAGAGACGTATTCACGCTCTACCTGCACCTCGATAATCGTGTCATGTAGCGTTTCTTTTACGGTAATTTCCTTCTCAACAGGTATGTACTGATACTTTGTACATCCCGCAACGAGATATGCCGTAAAAACAGCTAAAATGGCGTTTTTCATCTGAACTCTTTTTTTACGTCAAAACAGGGACACGCCTTGCGCGAAAATTCGTTATGCCCGTGTACCGTAGCGTTCGGGTACTTTTGTCGCAGGCGAGCGACCAACTTGTTAAGCGACCGCTTTTGTTGCGCGGTGCGGGTGTCTTTGGGGTTGCCCTCGCCGTCTAATCCGCCTATGTAGCAAATGCCTATCGAGGTCTTATTGTGATTGAGGCAGTGCGCCCCGACCTCTCCCTCAGGTCGCCCCGTCTCAACCGCGCCGTCAAGGTCGATAACATAGTGATAACCTATGCGCGTGTATCCGCGCTGTTTGTGCCAAAGGTCTATGTCCTTGGCTTTGAAGTCTTGCCCCTCCTTCGTGGCGGAGCAGTGAATAATAATCTTGTCTATCATCTGCGTATTATTGAAAAATCAAAACTTGCTGTTACGTCGCCAAAGTACTTTAGGAAGACGTACCGCTCCGCATCTTTGGCGTGGTTAAACTTATCAATCGGCTTACCTGTGTAGTCGCCGTTGCTGTCTTGCATATACCGATACTTGCGGTTCTCGTCTATACTGCCGAGCGACCTTGCCGTGTAGTGCTTTTTGTATCGGTTCATAATCTGAATGCCTAACCTTACGCTGTCCGTGCCTTTGTCCGCAGGCTCTACAGTTAGCCCTGCATTTAGTAGCTCTTGTATGCTTTTCGGCTCTGCGCTGTCAGCTACGATTGTGACGTGCCCTAATCCTGCGTCCTTAATCCGCTTTGCGATGTCGGGGTTTGTTAGGTTCGATTCATAGATAATCTCGTCTATCCACACCTCTCCACCCGACAGGCGCATATGCATAGCCGCGGTCGGCGCGCCGTAGCCGAAGTCCAATCCTATAAACTCCCGCTTGAACTCCTTTGTCATCTCGCCGACAATGTCCCAGTTCTTTATGATTAGCCCTTGCATACTGCCCGTCTCGCCCAAGCCATATACCTTCCACCATTCAGGGTCGATTTCGCGGTTGCTCTCTATCTCGGCTATCTGTCCGGGAGTTAACAGGTCGTTGTCGAGGTAAGTCGATGTGAGCAGGCGCACATCGGGGCGTATCAGTACCTTGTCGTCCACCCAAAATTCGTGCGCGGGGTTGTAGTCTAAGATTATCTTTTCGCCTGTCCGCACGGCTAACTGCTGGAACACGGCAAAGTTAGTGTTAATACATTCGTTGATATACAGCACGTCGCGGGCGGGTCCGTGTACCTTGCCTGGCTGGTCTGCGCTAAAGAACTCGATTGCGCCCTTGCCGTATCTGTAAATCTTATCCGTATCGTGCCATGCGGAAGGGTTGTAAACGCCGTCCGCCTCCAAGATGTTTTTGAAGTCGCGAATGCAACCGCGTTTCAGGTGCGGCATCGACTCCGACACCACGGAAATCAAGCGCGGTTTTTTCGACCGTGCGGCTATGATATTTAGCAACTGCAACGTAGCCCACGTCTTGCCCGACCGCGTACCGCCCTTGAGGACGATTATACGCACGGTCGGGTCGACGTATGCTCCCGCTAAGTCGCTAAACACCTTAGTCGTTTCCATTGCCAAAAATTACTTTTTTGCCTGCTTCGTAGAGCACTAACTTGTGTAACGTATTTGCTATGTAACGCTCAATGCGCGCTCCTTTGCTGGTGTGCCAGCCTTCTAACATCAGCACGGCATCGCACGCGGCGAGTAGTTTAATATCCTCCGCCATATGCTCCTCCCACGGAGCCTCGTAGGGCAAATCTTTTTTGAGGGGGTTTATCGCTACAATCTCAACTCCCTCGAAGAGTCGCCCTATCTGCCTTTCCGCTTTCTCTTCCCCGCGGTTAAACGCTCGGCGCACCTCGTCAATCGGTCGTCCCGAAATGGGACCTGACAGATATACCCTGAATTTTCTCACAACAAATCCTCCAACTCGTCTAAGTAATCAGCTGTTTCTTGGTCGCGCACGGTAACGCGTACAATGGCTTCGTTGCCATTAGAGAGGTTAACGTTATCGGATAAGCCGTTGAGCCGTGCGGTCAGACTTGCGGAGAATACCCCCACCATTGCGCCCTCGATTTGCTGGGAGCGCACCGTCTGCTCGATTCGCTCTATCGTCTCTAACAGACTTACCTCGGCGGGGCTGGCTTTGCCCTTCTCAATCTTTGCCCGCAGTTCGCTTTTTGCTGTCCTAAAGTAACTCTCCGACACGCCTAAGTACACGGTTAGCCCGTCCATAGAGTAGGGGCGACCCAACGGCACTTCCGTTTCGGTGGCGTACCCTTGGTACTTAACAAGCTCTACCCGCTCCCACGGGTGTCGGTCGCACCAGTCGAAATATTTGCAAGCCTCGCCCCATAGCACGTCCGCATCGCCGAAAATGCGATCGCGACCGTGCTTGGTGCGAAGCCTCCAAAGCTGATTACCGCTCAGACGTTCCATGTAGTTACGTTAAATCCTCGTCTTTGATATTCGCTTTACCGCCGGGCTGTACTGCTATTTGCAGACCGTTTACGGTGGTGTACGTGCCTGCCTTAACCTTTGAGCCGTCGGCATACTTAACCGTCCCTTTTACGTCTGAATCCTCATCTGGCGTAAAGTCAATCGGCATACCCTCAGGCATGGGATAGCGCGTTACACCCTTCGGGAGAGTACCCTCAGCCCCGAAGGGGAGTTTGCTCTCGGCGTCCGTTTGCGCCTCGTTAGCGCCTCCCTCGTTTGCGGGCGAACCTGCATCGTCGGGGCGGGGAGTCTCGTACTCCGCTAACCAACTGCGGAGACGGCGGGCGCAATCCTGCAAACAGCTACCACACGAACGCGGCATCTCTTTAAGCCCAAAAACTTCGTTGTAAGCCGCGTAAACTTTCGATACGCTGTAAGTGTGCTTATCCGCGTCTGCAAGCACCTCTTTTACTTGTTCAATCAAGGCGGGCGTAACCTCGCTGTATTTTTCGCCCTTTGTTTTGTCAGTCATAAATTCTAAATTTTTGTTTGATGTATAAAAAATTAATAAATCCCGCTAATACGCCTATGCAGGTAAATCCGTACATAAGCGTTAGCCTGTCTAAAACTAATCCGCGTTGCATAAAGCACGGCGCAACCGCCCACGCCAATGCGAAGTTGAGCGCGACCGTAAACCAAAACGTGAGGCACGGTCGGCAGTTAAACGGCTTGAACCGCAAAGGCAGTCTAATTACTTGGGTCAATAGCCAACCTAATACAAAGGCTGTCAACGAACTAAGCGCAATCAATGCGGTAACGCCGAGTAAAAAAATCAGTGTGTCCATTGTACTTGAAATATCTGTTTTAACATAAAGACGATAATCTTAAAAATCGACTGCTTTAGATAGAAGAAAATCATAAACGTCTTTTTTGATTTTGCTCATCGCGGGCCAAATCTTCGAGGCGGGCACTCCCAACATACTTGCCATGCGCCGATACGATATGTCGGGCGATAGCCCCGCGTAAACCTCGAACAGCGACACGTCGAACTCGTCGTAGTTTCGGCGCACGTATTCCAAGACTTCGGCGGTAACCTCCACCGCCTCCTCTCCGGGCGTGTCGCTCTCAGGAGCGGGCAGGTCGGCGGTCAAAGGCTCGCTTGTCGTCGGCTTCTTTTTGCTATCCAAGAAGGCTGAGCGGTAGGTCTGTAGGAAGTATCCTGTGTAGCTCCTTACCTCTGTGCCTCTCCTTGAGATTGCATCGTAGGCGCGCAAAAACGCATCGGTAAAAAGATCCTCGTCATACGCAATTCCGCTACCTTGAACGTAGTAGCGTAGTGAGTTCATATTAGCTCCGTACCAATCCATGAAGGCGCGGGCTTTGGCTTCGTTCTCAGGCGAGACTTCCATAGTATTTACTTCGTAAATCTCGGATTTCGTTCATTAGAAACGCCTGATTAGTATCTTTCGAGGCGAGGCGACTGCGTACACGCACGTCGCGTGTGCCCTTGACGATTAACCTGTGCACGTATATCTCTTTGAGCTGACCACGGCGCAACAGGCGCGCAACGGTCTGGAGGTAGTGCCCCAAGTTCCACGTAACCGTAAACCAAACCATACGGCGACCGCCAAACTGGAGGTTGAGTCCATGTCCAGCGCTGGCGGGGTGTATTAGCAACAGGCGTATCTTTCCGCGGTTCCAGTCGCGGAAGTCCTGTATCGTATCTTTGCCCTTGCGTAGCTCGCGGGCAAACGGAAAGTGCTCTTTTACGCGCTCGACCTCGTGCCTGAACTGATAGACCACGATAAAATTTTCGTCAGCGTGTCGCTCCAAAAGCGCGCGTAACGCAGTGATTTTAGCGCGGTTTACTTCGTGCCAAACACGCGGGGCGCGCTTGTCGGCGGTGTCTTCGTAAATAGCTCCACTGCTTACTTGCAGTAGCTTGTTAGTTAAGTCGGCTGCGGTCTTAACCGTTACCTCGCTGTTATCCAAAAAGTCTAAAGCGTACTCCTCTTCGAGGCGGTCGTAAACTTCACGGTCGAAAGGGTCTAACTCTATCTCTACGTCGTCGGTTATGAGGTCGGGGAGTCGGAGCACGTCTCGGGTTTGCATTGTAAGCGCAATGTCGCGTAGCTTATGGGCTATTGCGTTTGCTGCGCCTGGTCGGGGGATGTATTCATAGACAATCATTCCGTTACCGCGGGTGGTGAAGTACTTGTCTATGAATTTGCCCCAAGTGTTGCCGAGACGTTCGCCGTCGTCCAAAAGCGTGATCTCAGCCCAGAGGTCTGTGAGGCTGTTTGGCTGTGGAGTTCCTGTCATGCCTACTCGATACTCGACCGTGCGGATAGCCTTGCGTAGCGTTTTGAAACGTTTGCTGCTTCGGTTCTTGAACAGGTCTATCTCGTCTATAACAACGCAATCGTACGGCAATTTGCCTTTGTACTGCTCTATCAGCCACGTGACGTTGTTTGCGCTTACGATGTAAATTTCGGCGTCGGTTGTTAGCGCTTTGGTTCTCTGCTCGGCTGTGCCTGTCACAACGCTGTAGCGTGTCCCTTCAAGGTGTTGCCACGTCTCAATCTCATCGGGCCAAGTAATGCGGGCTACTTTGTCGGGAGCTATGACTAACGTCTTCGAGATAGCCGCCTCGCGATAGTGCATTTCGTACAGATAGGATAGAGCTACTACGGTCTTCGACAGCGACATTCCCAGAAACAGCGCGGCGCGCTTGTTAGCCCACAGGTGCTCGTAGGCTTGTAGCTGGTGGTCGTCTGTGTTGTACCAGACTTTTTTTCGCTTATCGTATATCTGTTTTATCATAACAACTCCTCTAAAGCTTTCAAAAAATTATACCTTTCGTGCGCCATGAAAGGCTGATGAAAGTATTCGTATCTCTGCTCTCCGTTAAACTTGTAGTTATGCACAAGTTTAAGAAAACAGCGTCCGTGCATTTATCCGCTGTTCTGCTATTTTGAAATAGTTTTCGTCCTTTTCTATTCCGATAAAGTTTCGGTTTAGGTTTTTACAAGCTACTCCAGTCGTTCCTGAACCCATACAAGGGTCAAATATTGTCATATTTTCATTGCTGTATGTTTTTAGTAGGTATTCAAATAATGCTACTGGTTTTTGTGTTGGATGCGGTAGTTTTTCTCCTCCGTTATTCATTACTCCTACAATATCAATAATTGAGTTTGGATACTTATATAAATTATCGTATCTATTACCGCTTTTCCCAATCATTGATTTTGTATGTTCTGATGATGTAGTGTTTACTGATTTATGAGATAATCTTTTTAATTCCGCATCTGTTCTTTTTACCATTTGTGGATTATAAACCGTTTTACTTTTGCAAAACACCAAAACATCTTCGTGAGATTTCATCGGCTGAAATTTAGCATTAGCAAATCCGCTTGTCATTTTCTTACTCCACACTAAAGCATATTTAAATAGTTTTATATTACTTGTAATTAAATAACTTGTAAAAGGTTGTGAAGCTGTTGTTATAAAAGCTCCGTTTGGTTTTAGTAAGTAGTTTACCATCTCCCAAAGTTTATCAAATGGGATTATCGTATCCCACTTACAGGCAGTAGTCCCATAAGGTAAATCGGTTAATATTAGGTCTATACTTTTAGGTTCGATATTTTTATATAGTTCCAAACAATCACCTAAAAAAACCTGTGCATAACACTCGCTATATGCAATTTGGGGTTCGGTGTTATTCGTAAGTTCGTTCATTTAATTATCATTTTTATAAGTTGATAGTGCAGTGCTTTTAATTCCCAAACTGCACATAGCGGAAACGTTAGCGGTAATGCTAAAAACCGCATCGCTGACAGGCAATCTCATAATATTTAGGTTCTTTTTCAATACCGATAAATTTACGGTTTAGATTTTTTGAAGCAACCATTGAAGCACCTGCACCCATTGTAAAATCTAAAACAGTCATTCCTTCGTCTGAATAAGTCTTTATTAAATATTCATTTAATTCAATCGGCTTTTGAGTAGGGTGCAATCCGCTTTTATCTTTTGTAAGGTTGTTTATTACCTTTATTTCTGTTAAAAGCATTTTTGGATACCCAAATTCATTGCTATTGTCATTCCAAGTCAACTGGCTTCCGCCTGTCGTGTCGGTAGCGTGTGTTTTATCTTTATTTTTATTACTCAAAACTCCAAGCGTATTCTTTTTTGTTGGCTGTGGATTGTAAATTGGCTGTTGTTTATAAAACACACTTATAATTTCGTAATTTTTTAAAGGCATTTTCTTTGCCATCATTGGGTTGCTTACTCGCTTTTTATCCCAAATCCAATCATACTTAAACTCACTCATGTTACTCATTCGTAAGTTACTGCTAAATGGTTCGCTTCCAAAAAGTAATATTGCAGTATTGTCTTTTCGTATTCGTTTCAATTGTTCCCACATTTTATCAAATGGTATTACACTATCCCACTTACAAGCCGTTGTTCCGTAAGGTATATCGCA
>Ga0208694_1001861_pt1 | contig 24035 bp, 36 predicted proteins | sample AD_UKC078_MetaG_FD_184442 | JGI IMG/M metagenome (GOLD analysis project Ga0208694, IMG submission 184442) | Active sludge microbial communities of municipal wastewater-treating anaerobic digesters from USA - AD_UKC078_MetaG (SPAdes) (version 2) | ecosystem: Engineered > Bioreactor > Anaerobic >...
ATTTTGAAGACTTAGATAAATCTCGTATTTCAAAATACCAAAAGCTAAGCGAAACCTTCATAGAAAAACATTTTGAAGACCTAAATAAATCTAATATTTCAACTTACCAGAAGCTAAGCGAAACCTTTAGAATTAATCACAATTTAACAATTGACGAAGATAACTGGTTATACAAATCTAAGGACTTCAAATTAAATTATTTAAAGTCAATTAGTACCTACGAAATCATTGATGATGACTACATCATAGCTTATAAGTCGGTACGGGATGACTATTATTCAGTTTACAACTTTCAATATTTTTATCAAGTTGGAAAAACTTACGAATCTCATTGTGATTGTAGCTCCGAAGAAAATAGCTTTGGTCTCTCCGCCTGGACTAAAGAAGAAGCTATAAACTATCATAAAGGTAGGTTATTAAAAGTTAAGATTAATATTGAAGATATAGGTAGAATAGTTCATGACAATCATAAGATAAGATGTAGTAAAATGCAAATAGTTGAAGAGGTAGAATTGTAATTTAAGAATACCTATTGAATGTCAAAAGATATTTTAAAATTTGTTGTATTACCAATTAAGGGGGGTAATTAAATGTATAATATAAGTAAAATTTTATGGAAAGAGATAGATTATGGAAAAGGAATGGATAAAGGATGTAAGTAAATGAATAAAAAATTTGAAGAAGCGTTAGATGTTATTGAGAAAGAGTTATTAAATTTAAATGATGAAGGTTTTCAAAAAATATTAAATAAATATAAAAATGGAATTTATTCTAAACTATATAAAAAATATTCGGAAATATTTGATACTGATATTTTAAGAAAAGAAAATTTAGGTAATGTTACCAATGATACTGAATCGTCGTTTAAAAGTTTAATTGACACGGTTAATAATATGTCTAATGCTTTATATGATATTAACGATTTAGGCTACATAAAAAGTATAGCCGATAACTATAATCTGATATTTAACTCGTTTTTAAATAAATTAAACAAAATGAATAAAAATATTCAGCAATGGATAATTAAACGATTAGAAAAATCACTTAAAAATAAGGAGCTACTATGAATTTTTATTGGGGAAAAGATGTTACTAACGATTGTTCAGACGAAAAAAGAGGTATTATAAAAAGCGTATCTAATAGGATTTATTTTTATTCTGATATTAATAGCGAAAATATTTTAAATCTAGTTCAAACTTTAAAACAGAATGATAATGAGTTTATGGTTAAATCTAAAGAATTAGGTTTAGAAAATTTGATTCCAATTTACTTACATATACAATCTTATGGTGGAGAAATATTTTCAGGATTTTCCGCTATGGATAATATATTAATGTGTAAATCTCCCGTTATAACAATAGTAGATGGAGTATGCGCTTCGGCTGGAACATTTCTAAGTATCGTTGGTAAGAAGCGGTTAATAACTAAAAACTCATATATGTTGATACATCAACTTAGTTCATTTCATTGGGGTAAATATTCGGAGCTAGAAGATCAGAAACAAAATATGGATAATTTTATGAATAAGATAAAAGAAATATATACTGAATATACTAAAATACCTAAAGTTGTTTTAGACGATATATTAAAACACGATTTGTTTTTTGACGCTAATAGGTGTTTGGAATATGGACTTGTAGATGAAATTATTTAGTAATTAAAGGAATTTAAAATGAATGATGAAAGTTTGTTATTAAGATGTGATTGTTCTTGTGAAGTTTTGTGTGTAGAAAAGATAAAAGACATATCTGAAACTAATCCAAAAATTGTAACTAAAGAAACTTATTTTACAATATTTGAAAAATACAATAAAAAAGAAAATTTTTTCAATAGGTTAGGTTATTCTATTAAATATCTAATAACAGGAAAAAAATATCACGATCAAATAATACTTTGTGATAATAAAGTAAAACAATTAATAGAATTTTTAAAAGAGGATTAACAATGAAATTAGTAGATATAATTTTTAATTACGATTGGGATTTACTATATAAGTATTTTAAAAAATATTATCCAAACGAAAAAATAGAACATTATAAGGATTTTTTAAATTCACTTAAAAAATTAACTCCAATAGAATCAGAATTTAAAATCTCTATCAATCACATAATAGAAGATCATATGTTTAGCAAGGATATAGACGATTGGTATTCTGTTCATGGTATATCTAATGACAAAAATGAAATAGAAACTTATGCTTTGGAGTATTCAACTTTTGAGGAATGGTTAGGTATGGAAATTGATGAAAGAACATTAAAGGAATATCCAAAACCATTTATAATAATTCATTGCTTATGGGAAATGACTTTTTGTGGTTTTACAAATGAGCAAATAAAAAATAGACTTGATGAAATAAATAATAGAGCCGATAGTATAAATAAAAAGTATTGACAAAATATAATTATTAATGTAAAGTATTTTTAAGTTATAAATAAGAAAATAAATAATTATTTTTTAAAAAATTTGTTGTATTATAAAGTAGAGGTTAATAAATTGATAGTAGTAAATAGTGATGAATGTAAATTAAATGAGGATTCTGAATATTATTTTCACGTTTTAGATATTGAAAAAGAATACGTTAGATACGACATAAAGAAAATAATTGATATAGATATTTACGATAAAGGAAGGTAACTAAATTGTATAAGCAACTAAAAAACGAGTTAATAACACAACTAAGTGACAATGAAGTTTTTGTGTTTGGAAGTAATGAAAGTGGGTTTCATAGTGGAGGAGCGGCTAAAACGGCTATACAATGGGGAGCGGTTTATGGACAAGCGTTTAGTTTGCAAGGTAAAACTTTTGCAATACCTACAGTTAAAAAGTTTATAAAAGGAAAATTAGAAATAAATAAAATAGCTGATTATGTAAATAGATTTATAGACTTTACAAAAACTAGAAAAGATTTAGATTTTTTAGTAACAGAAATAGGTTGTGGTTTAGCTGGTTATAGCGTATCCGATATTGCGCCTTTATTTAAGGGTTGTGATAATTTAGATAATGTTTACTTACCTAAAAGTTTTGTTGAGTATTTAAATAAAAATTAATAAAGAGTTTTTAAATGAATAAAAATGATATAGTTTATACTCCTAGAGAATTTTCAAAGAAAATAATTGATTATTTTAAACCTACGGGATTATGTTTAGATCCCTGTAAAGGTGATGGAGCTTTTTATGATTATTTACCCGAACCTAAAGATTGGTGTGAAATAAGAGCTGGTAAGGATTTTTATAAATACGATAAAAAAGTAGATTGGATAATTTCAAATCCCCCTTTTTCAGAATACGATAATTTTTTAAAAAAATCCTTTGAAATATCTGATAATGTTTGCTATATAATACCTTTATATAAAGTTTATAAATCATTAAAACAACAAAAATTAGTTGATGATTATGGGGGGTTAAAAGAAGTATTAATTATAGGTAGTGGAAGTAAATTAAATTTTAATTTTGGATTTTTATGTGGTATAGTTTATTATCAAAAAAATTATAAGGGTTTAATAAAATAAAGTTGGTTAATTTAAAAGGAGAAATAAATGTGTAGTAAATGTTCTAAATGTGAAACTATAATTGATGATAATGAGTTAAGAAAAATAACTAATAATTTATCTACGGTTAAGGAATTTAAAAAGTCAGGTAAATGTAAAGAATGTCAAGATAAAAATGAATATGATGATTATACTATACTTTCTTATAAAACTTTACGAAGGTTAGTAGGTATATTAGCACTATCAACGGCGTTTATTTGTATTATTGGGTCTTTATTATTTAATAATTTAACCGTTCAAAGTAGCGTAAGTTTATATTATTATACAAATATGAGGGATTTCCTAGAAGCTGTTCTTATAGGTATTGGTATATTTATAATCACTTATAAAGGATATACTATATTAGACCGAATTATAAACATACTAACGGGTATTTTTGGTATATGTATAGCGTTGTTTCCCTGTAGCTCTAATATCGATTGTGTGGGTATTTTTAATATACCTAGTGAAGTCTCAAATATTTTGCATTTAATAACTGCGGGTATATTTTTTGGATTGTTAGGTTTTATATCATTTTTCTTATTTACAAAAAGTGATGGGGCTACTACAAAACAAAAGAAGATACGAAATATAATTTATAGGGTTTGTGGTATAATAATAGCTGTTTGTGGTTTGTTAATAGGATTAAGTTTTGCTTTTTTAGGTGAAGAAATTATGAATAAATATTTTATTGTTTTAATATTAGAGATAATAATATTAACATCGTTTGGAATTTCTTGGTTAATAAAAGGTGAGACTTTATTTAAAGATAAAACTATTGACAAATAATAAAAATTGTTATATAATATATTTTATTTATTAAGGATAGTATATTATGGATATAATTAAAGAAGTTATATTAATGATTCAAAATAAATTAGATAAAGAATATTTTAATAGTGAGATAAGATTTTTAGAAACTATTTTAAACAAATTAATTACATTTAAAAAAGATTTTGAAGATGATTGTAAATAAGGAAGTATAGTGGAATATAAATATAATAGAATTATTATAGATGGTAATAACTTATATCATAAATGCTATGGTATAAGTATGAATAAGTATAAAGAAAATACTGATATACTTATAAAAGAAACCATAAATTTTTTTATAAAAATATTAAATAGTTATATAAAAAGATTTTTAGGGGATAGGGGGTATATTTATATATTATGGGATAATCCTATAAGTAAACAAAAAATAAGAGTAACAATGGATGGTAGTTTAATAGAAAGAAAAAAAATAGACCCATTATATAAATTAAATAGAAAAAAACAGGATGGGGCTTTTTATAGGGGTATAGATTATTTAAGGTTATATTTATTAAATTATAAAAATAACATATATGATTTACAAATTACTAATTTTGAAGCGGATGACATAGTTAAAGGTCTAATAGACTATTTTAAAGATAAAAAAATAACAGATAGAATATTAATTATAAGTGAGGATTTAGACTGGGCAAGATGTTTTGATAATAATGTTTTTTGGTATAGTAAAAATAAAGTTTATGATAAGGATATATTTTTAAACGAATATAAGTATATTCCTAATGAAAAAAATATAGTTATGTATAAAACTATCAAAGGGGATAAATCAGATTATATCCCTTGTGGTATTAGAAATATAAAGGAAAGTGATGTATTAAGAATAATAGATGAATTTGATGATATATATTGTTTTTTAGGTAATTATTTTAAATTACATTATTTATCAGATTTAATAAAAGAAAAAATTAGATTAGATAAAAATAGGTTAATATTAAATTATCAATTAGTTAGTTTTATTCCTGTAGATATTCAACTAATAGAAAAAAATCTTATACCTTGTAAGGAAAATGAAAAAGTATTATCTATTTTAAATAAATTTTATGGGATAAAAACAGATATAAAATTTTATAATAATAAAAAGGTAGAGGATGAAAGTAATTTTTTTAAATTTAATGTTAGTAGATAAAAATAAACTATTGACATTTTTTATATTATGTAGTATTATAACTATAATAATATCCTGTATAATAGGATAACAAAATAAAAGGAGGACGTATGTCAACAAGAGAAGATTTTTTAGCTGAAATTAAGGCAAAAAGAGAAAGAGAGAAGCAACAAGAAAGGAATAAAAGTAGTTTTATTCCCAGAGAGTACGAGGAGATTAATTATTGTGTAATCCCTGAAACAGAAAATAATTATGCCCTTGTAAGAATTTTAGGGGGGTATAAACTTAATAGGGAATCGGGTAGCTCTCCTAAAGATATTTATATTGCAAGAATTTTATGTGATGACGACAAATTAAGAAAGTTTGTATTTCCTGAACCATCACAAAAAGATTATTTGTTTTATAAAATTTATAATTTAGTAACAAAGTATAAATATAATAATGAAACAAAATCTAAGGATTATGTTTATTCGGAAGGCAAATATAAACAAGTTTTTGAAAAGGTTTTTAGAAATGCTAGCAGTAATAATTATGATAAAGGGTGGAAGCCATTAGGATATACTGTAATGAATGTTATAGATAGGCTAGACCCTGATTTTCATAAAAATTTTAAGCATAGTAAAGTATTAACAAAAAAAGCTACAGAAGTTAAAGAATCCAATATAGTTTATTACGAGCCAGGAGTTCCTATTGGATTATATAATGCTATTTTTGACGATTTAGTTGATGGGTATAATGATGACTATACTAATTTTGATGTCTTTATAAAAAGAGACCCTACAAACCAATTTATGCCCTATAAAGTTTATCACGCAGTAGAAGATAGTAAAAAAATAAAAGATAAATCCTTATTGGATAAAATATCTAATGGAGTATTAACGGAGGAAGAGAAAAAATATCAACTATATGATTTTGATAAAATTTATAGAATATCTACTTATCATAAATGGTTTAAGTATTTAGGTAAAACAATTAAAGAAATTGATTTAAAATTTAATACTAATTATTACGAGGAATTAGAAAAACTTAATATTGAAGAAGAAAAAATGTTTAAAGAACTTTATGGGGATGGCTATAATCCAAATAATCCTGAAATAAGTAAAAAGGATGATAAGGAAATAAATAAAGATACAGGTTCTTTACAAGACGAAATAGATAAAACTATGCAAAATAAAAATGAGAATGTTAGACAACCCAAACAAAAATCTTTTGATTTAGAAAGTTATAAATGTTATAATAAACTAAATAAAGAAGAGAAGGAATATATTAAATCAGTAGATAATGAAGGTAAATTTGTATTTGAGGATATGGATGATTTAGGTAAATGTAGTGGTTGTAATGAATTATTCCCAAACCAATTTATGACTTGTCCTTATTGTGGAGAGTATTATGGTGAATAAATAATTTTATATTAAATTATATTTTCTAATATTAGGGTTAATAAATTAACATTTTTTATTAACCCTTTTTTATTTTTTTAATAGGAATGTAAATTGAATAGCAAAAATAAAGGTAATAGCTTTGAAAGAGATATAGCAAGAAAATTAAGTTTATGGCTAACAGATAATAAAAATGATAACTGTATATGGAGAAGTCAAACATCAGGAGGAAGGTCAACAATAAGGGGTAGGAAAGGATTAAATGATAGTGTTACTAAAAAAAATGTAGGGGATTTAATCCAAACACTAGATAAGGGTATATATAGTAATTTAGATTTATTTTTTAATAATTTTTTTGTAGAAATAAAAAAAGGGTATAACGATACTTTTAATTTTTATCCTAATTTTAATAAAGGATTAGAAAAAATTATACAACAATGTATAGATAATAAAAATATAAGTAATTGTAGTTTTTTTCTTATAGTAAAACCAGATAGAAAAGATATACTTATATTAACAGATAAAAAATTAAGTATAAAATATAAATTAGTTTTAAATATATTAGATATAGATATTTATTGTTATTTATACAAAGACGTAATAAATGTAGATTTTAAAAATTTAACTATATTATAAAATATGTAAATGGGATATTAAATTATGCGGGATTATACAGATAAACCTAAAATAGAAAACACTTTATTTATATTACAGGACGAATTCATAGATAGTAATAGAAATCCTAAAGTATTAGAAAAAATGTATTTTGTTTTAGATAATTATATTAGAAAGTTAATAGTAAAAAAAATAAGAAATAAAATATATTATGATAAAAGTTTTTTAGATGAAAAGACTTTAGATACAATAGAGAAATTATTTTTTTATTATTTAGAAAATAAAGAATTTAAAATACAAGGAAGTTTTGCAGGATACTTAAATTTAATGTTATTAGATATTTTATATAATAGAAGTGAGAAAGAAGAAAACGATCACGATAGCTTAAATAAATTAGTTGATAATGTTAAAAATGATTCTAATAAAAAAGAAAAAATAGATACTTTAAATAATACTTCTTTTTCCACTTTAAATAATACTGTTTTAGATACAGAAAAAGATTTAATTGAAAAAGATTTATACTATGTTAGAGATATACTAGAATTAGTGGATAAATGTTACGATAAAATAAAACAGGATAAAGGAATAAAAGATAGTTTATTATTTGTAATAGGTATAAACTATATTTTAAATAAGGAAAGAGAAGAGTTTATTAATAGATATTATGATTATGTAGGTTATGATATTTGTAACTTTATTAAAAAAACCGCTTATGCTATATTTTCATACTTAAAAAATAACATTAAGGAATAATAGTGATAAAAAATAAAAATTCTATTTTTGATGAATATATGAATACTATTTTTAGTAATAAAGAAAAAGTGAATTTAGATTTATTTTTTGACGCTTTTAGTTTATTACTATTTTATAATAGTAAAAATAAAAATCTAGTAGAATTATATAAATTATTAGGGTTAGAAAATTTTAGTAAAGTAGTTAATTTGTTTTCGGGTAGGAGTGTAGCTTTTCCTACAAATTATGAATTTAAAGAAACAATGATTTTTATAATTATATATTATTTAAAAGAAATAGAAAATAAAACTTGGGAGGAAATTAAAAATGAAGTTCCTTTTGAAGTTAATTGTAAAAAATATGGTATAAAAATAGGGCATTTTAATTCATATGTTAAAAAAGAATTAGATGGTATATTAAAAGGAGTTGACAATGGATAAAAATACTAAAGACGAATTATTTGGAATTATAGATACTATTGACAATAAAAATATAATAGACGATGTTAATAAATCTATTATTCCTGATGAGATGTTAGAAGTTAAAAATAATCTTATAAATTATCTTAATAACTTAATAACAACGGCTACAACTAAAAATGAATTAGTTATTATGATAGAGGATAGGTTTAAGGAGTTGATACCTGATTTAACTTTTGACCAATTAAAAGTATTGTATCAGTCTTTAAGTATTAATAATAATGCTGTAAATGAAAAATTAGTTATGTTGCTATCTAACAATAAAGATAATCAAGGATTTTTACAAACATTAAATAATACTAAAATAAATCAAGATATGCACGAAAAAATGTTTGATGATTTAAGTAGTGATGACGTTAAAAAAATAGATAAATTAACAAAGTTAATGGACTTTTTGGAGAGGCAATCTTGAGGTTATCTTTACAACAAATATTATTTCAAACATTTTCAACTTTATATAGGGGGAGAAAAAAAGATTGTAGATATTCCTCTATGTGCTTTGGTTTTGAAATAGGAGATGGTTGGTTTAATTTAATATATGATTTAAGTGATAAGATAACACAATTTGGTAAAAAAAATAAAATAAAACCTTTTCCTGAAGTATTACAGGTTAAAGAAAAGTTTGGTAAATTAAGATTTTATATGTTAAAACATAACGACGATATAGATAAGTTAATTAATGAAGCTGAGGAGGAATCAAGTAAAATTTGTTTTAATTGTGGTAGTAAAGAAAACATTACTAAAACTAAAGAGTATAATATATCCTTATGTAAAGAATGTTTTAATAGAAAATAACATAAACTATTGACAAAATAATTATAATATAGTATATTTATGTAAGGAATTAATATTTAAGGAGATAAAATAATGATAAAAATAACAGAAAAGGAAGCAATGGATTTATTAGAAGACATTATGTATAGTGTTAGTATTGATTACATAAATGAGGGTAAGGTAGAAAATGTTGAGTGTTCAGTTGATAAAAAAGCAACTATTAAAATATGGAAAAGAAAAGGTTGTATAATAGAAACAAAAGAATCTAAATTAGAAAAAGCAAGGGATTTTGTAATAGATATAGATAAATATGATTTAACTTTTAATGAGGCTTTAATGACACTACAAAAATTATATGAGGATGCTATTAGTGAAGACTAAATTTACAATGTCTAATTTTTAATAAGGAAAGTAAATTAAATGAAAAAAATATATATTAGTGGTAAAATGACGGGGTTAAAAGATTTTGGTTTTGAATATTTTAAAAAAGCAGAGGAGTATCTATTAAAAAATTATAGTAATTTAGATATAGAAATTATCAATCCTATTTATATTGCAAACGATAAAAGTAAGGAGCTTAAAAAAGATTTAGATAAAATAGATAGAAAAACTTTTTTAAAAGAGGATATAAAACAATTAGTCGAATGTGATGTTATTGCTTTATTACCTAATTATGTTGATAGTAAAGGAGCTTTATTAGAAAGACAAATTGCTTTAGGATTAGATATGGATATTATTTATCTTAATATATAAAAATAAATAGGAATGTAAATGAATAACGAAGTAAGTTTAAAAGTAAAATTATTAAATGAAAATGCAAAATTACCTGAAAAGAGTTATGATAGTGAAAATCAATTAGGTTATGATATATTTACTATAAATGATTATATATTATATCCTGGTAATAGTGTTATAATTGAAACAGGTATAGCAGTAGAGCCCCCTATTGGTTTTGGATTAGAAATAAGAAATAGAAGTGGATTATCAACTAAAGGTATAACTTATTTAGGTGGGGAAATTGATAATAGTTATAGAGGTGAAATCAAAGTTATAATGATAAATTTAAGTAATACTAGATATGATATACATAAAGGAGATAAAATAGCTCAATTATTACCAAGAAAAATATATAACTTTAAAGTAGAGGAAGTAAAAGAGTTGTCTGAAACGGTTAGAGGGGATAAAGGTTTTGGAAGTAGTGGTAAATAATAATTTGTAATTTTATTAACTATAATAATATACTATTTTATTATTAGTTATAAGGTATAATATAAATGTCCGATTTAAAAAAAGATAATTCAGGATTTACTAGATTAAAAAAGTTTTTTAAAATAGGTGTATTTTCAGATAAAAATGGTGTTAAACAAGTATATCCAACAGAGTATAACCCAGAGACAAATAGAGATAAACGATTAGTATTTCCTGATTATATACAAAAATATTATGATTATTGGATGTTGCAATGCCACGATAATCCTGGTAGTTTTAAAAATAGAGTAGATAGATATAATGAATTATATTATATGGTTAGAAACTCTGCATTGGTTTCAAGGGCTGTTGAAATGAAAGCGTTTGAAACTTCTAATGCAGATAGTCAAGTAAACTGTATAAATATAAATGCTAAAAATAAAAAATTTAATGAATATCTAACAGAGTTAATATTAAATAAATGGAATTATAATAGTCAAAGAATAACAAGTATAGCATACGATTTAGCTTTATTAGGTGATAGTTTTGAGATAAATAGTTGTGAAGAAAAAAAAGGTGTATCTGAAATATTACCAGTAGACGCTTATACTATAAAAGACAGATTAGAGTTTAATGCCTCTAGAGTTGAAAGTCAAATAACTCAAAAAAATTCATTTTCAAATTATATAAGTAGTTATAAGCAATTAGATAAATTAGTAAAAGTTTTATCTGATAAAACAGATGTGAGTAAGTATTTTAAAAATTATTTATTCGGGTACGTATTAAGTGATGACCAATATTTGCCTCCTTGGGCGGTAACTCATTTTAGAATGTTTACAACTGAAAGTGAATTTTATCCTTTTGGTAGAAGTGGGTTCATAAATTCAATAAGTCCTTTTAGGCAGTTAAAAGCAAGCGAAACTTTACAACAATTATTAAGAGTATCTAAATTTCCTACAGAAGTCTTTGAAGTTCAAACAGATGAAACAATGACTGAAATAGAAAAATGGAATGCTGTTAATTCTGCTAGGGAGGAGTTTTATAACTTAAATAATGAAACTTTGTCAACAACGGACGAATTTAGTGTAAATAAAAGAATATGGACAACTAAAGAGTTAATAGACTATAAGTTAATAGAAAATAATGTGGATATTGCCGCAATAGGTGATATTGAAATGTATAGAAAGAATTTAGCAAGTAGTTGCGGAGTTCCTTTAAGTTTACTAATTCCTGAAGAATCAGGGGGGTGGAGTGGTAATTCAGGTATAAGTATATTACAACAATATAAACCCTTTGCTAGAGAAATTTTTCAAATTCAAAGTAGTATTTTAATAGAAATAATAAACAAAGTTAAACTACATTTATTATTAACAGAGGATTTTGATATAGAGGAAGAATTTGAATTAAGTATGAATTATCCTATATTAGAAGAATCCGAAGATAGGAAGAGAGCTAAAACAGAATCCTTAAATATGGCTAAAGAAATAATAAGTAGTATAGCAAGTTTAATAGGTATGGAAAATGAGACAATTCCTGTAGAAATAGTAAAAGATATTTTTAGCAAATATACTTTTTTAAGCTATGAAGATGTTGATTATATGATAGCTGAATTAGAAAAAAATAAAAAAAGTGATAGTGAAGTTGACAATGATTTTGGGGATATAAACCAAGAAAAGATATATGAAAAAGTTAAAACAAGATTAAATGAAGATGTAGTAAGAGAAGTTTATTTTAATATTAAAAATAAAAGAGGATTATACGAAGGAGTTCAAAATAAAATGCACTTTGTAAATTCTAAAACAAGTAATCGAGATATTAAAGATTTAATATTTATGTTTGATAATGCTAAAAAATTAAAGGATTAGTAAAATGGAAGAACAAAACGATATTGTAGTTAAAGATATTATAAAAATAGATTATGAAGAAAAAGGATTTAATATAGTTTATGATGTTGAAAATAAGCTATTATACGCTGAACCTGTTACTAATAGTGATGAAGAGATGTTAATTATAAAGGGTTATGTAGATGGGGGTATATTTGAATATGAGGACGATATGGATATATATGGTTATATTTTAAATAGAAAAGAATATGAAGATATATTAAAGTTACTTGGAATATTAGAATAAAGGAGAAATAATAAATGCCTAATAATATAATTAAATCTTATGCAGATAAAACAAATAAGTCTATTTCAGAATTAGAGACTATTTGGGATAAAGCAGTTGATATAACAAGGGAAGATTTTAATAAAAGTAAAGACAAATTTGGGGATAAAGAATGGGCTTATACTACGAGTATATTTAAAAAAATGATTGGGGTAAAAGAAAGTTTTGATATATTAACATTTATAAATTCAGATTTAAAAGCTAAAGATTATATAAAAAGTATAGTTGAAACCCAAACATCTACATCCTTTCCCTCGTTGGTAAAAGATAAAATAATAGTCAGTGATACTTTAAATAAACCTGAAAAAGATGGGGATGATAAAGAGGATAAAGAAGTTAAAAAGGAAGGAACAGACGAATATATTTTTAATGAGGATACGGAAGAGGATTTAGATAATAATGGTATAATTGATCCTTGGGAAAATAGTATAAGTAATAAACAGGATATGATAGATTTAGAACTAAAGAAATAAAAAAAGGTATTTTCTTTGTTTTTGGTTTTGAATAAAAATATATTAAAAAACTATTGACAAAGGTCTTAATAAATTATATAATTAGTTATATATATTATTAAGGAGTTTAATATGACAAAATATCTTTTTAATTCGTTTTCTAATGATAAAAAATTTGATTTTAATAGCATTTCTGAAGCACAAGTTAATAATTATTTCATAGAAAACTATTGACAATTTTTTAAATAAAATGTATTTTAACTAAAAGGATGGTTTTAATTATGGATACTTATCTAAATGACTATTTAAAATATGTTAATGACACTATAAACAAATATAGGAATTACTATAAAATTATAAATAATAATGAAATAAACCCTATTGATATAAATAGGTGTTTAGCAAATTATATGGAAGTATTATATATATTAACAAGTGAATATCAAAGAGTAAAAGCCGAATTATTAGATACTCAAAATGAATTTGATAAATGGTATGATGAAAAATTTGTTAAATTAAGAATAAGTATGGAAAACGAAAATGATAAAAATACAAAGCATAGTTTAAAAGAAATAGAAACACAATTAAGATATAGTAATAAAGAAGAGTATTATTTATATCAAGAAAAAATAAAAGTAGCTGATATGAAAGTTAGGTATTTATTAAGAATACTAGATGGTTGGAAAAAGTTTGATAGTATATTAACAACATTATCTAATAATTTAAGAACAGAGATGAGGGCTTTAAGTATTGAAAATAGAGTTAATGAAGATCCTAATAAAAATAAGATAAGAACTAGACTTAAATTAAACGATTAAATATAACTATATTTATATAAATATTAAATAATAAAGGATAATAAAATGATTTTAATAAGGGAAAAGAAATTAAAGGAAGAAGATTTAGATATTAAAAATGGTATTATATCCTTTTTTAAAAAACAGGATACTATTGATGATGATAAAATTCATACTGAAGCAGATGATTTAGGTATAGACGCCCATACTTTTGAAAAGTATATTTATGAAATATTATTAGATATTATACACGCAGGAAATGGTAAAATAGCAAAAGAAGATGAAGTTGATAAAGATGAATTGGAAATGGGTATTAAAGTAGAAAAAGAACATACTACTTTAGATGAAATAGCAAAAATAATAGCATTAACTCATTTAGCCGAGTTGGATGATTATTATACAAGATTAAATAAAATGGAAAAGGAATAAAGGAGATTTTATGAAATTATTAGAAGTAAAAAAATTACAAGAAAAAATCGATGAATTTAAGCAAATAGGTGGGTGCTATATGTTTAGATCAGGTAAATATCTAATTGGATTAGTTATTAGTGATAAATACTTTATGGCTTTAAGAGAATTAAAGGATTATTTAGACAATATAAATTTTACTAATCTTAAGGAAGGAGAAAAATTATTTTTTTCAAGTGCCTCCGCAAATTATGATTTTGATTTAAAGTGTGTTGGTGTTTATAAAAATTATTATATATCCCTTATAACAAATGATTTGGTTGTGATCTAATATTAGTAGGAAGAATAAATTATGTCTGCTATACAGGATAAAATAGAGTTAAAAAGAAATAGTCAAAGAAAAAAGTTATATAATAATAAAATAAGATTATTAGGAACTGAAAGTAAAATTTTAAGATTAAGAGTAACAGAAAATAAATATGGAGACGAAGAAACTATTTTATTAAGCAATGAGGAAATGATAGTTTATTTAAACTTTCCTACAGATGTTCCTCTTAATAGATATAGAAATACTTCGTCGGGTAGTGATAGTATAGCAACTGAAGGTATATATTTATTTGATATATTACCTATTGAATTACATTGTGATTGGAATTCGGATATAGAAAAAGGGGATTTTATAGTATATAAAACAGAGGATACAAAAAGTAACTTAAATATAAAAATGTTATTAAGAGTATCAGAAATAGTAGGTCAATTTAGAAAAACATTATTATATAAAAAATATAATGTAGCGCCATATAATGGTATAATAAATAGTAATATGTTATCTATTATAGATAATTATTAAATATAAATAAAATAAAGGAGTTATGTTATGATACTAATAAAAGAAAATCAAATAAACGAAATGGCTTTACCTAAAGAAGTTTTTACAGGGGGTAACGAACCTATTTTAAAGGATGAGGGTAAATATGAAGTATATGTTAAACCTTACCCGTAAAAATTAGGTTATTTTGTATTAACAATATTTAAAGGTAGGTCTAAAAAACCCTATATAAATTATTTATATAAGGATATGGTTAGTTTAGGTCAAGCTATGGATAAATTTATAAGCGATATAAAAAAAAGTTATGAGGAAAAAGAAAAGTATAAAAAAGAAAAAAATATAAGAAAAGGTGTTTTATTTGATAAAATAAAAATAGGGGATGTTTTTTATACTTCTTGGGGGTATGATCAAACTAATGTTGAAATGTATCAAGTTATAGAGAAAAAAGGTACAAGTAAACTATTAGTTAGGGAAATAGAAACAGATGTAAGAGATGTTTATTTTGATTCTGGTAGAGCTTTTCCTGTAATAAATAAGTTTATTGGTGAGCCTATTATAGCCTCGGTAAATCCTTATGGAATAGTAGGTAAAGGTATACATGAAACTGCTTATTTTTACGATATAGTTAATAATAAAAATGGAGTTCATACTTCTTGGGGTAGATAATTGACAACAGGTGAATACATAAAGCAAAAATTAAAGTTATCAAAAATAAGTAATATAAAAATATGTAGGGTGGATAATTTCTACCCTATTACTTATATTATATTTTATAATACAAGATTTCCTAATTACCCTATTGTTTATCAAAATATATCTAAATTTCCTTTTATAGAGATGATATATAAGGGTAATAATAACTTAAATACTCCTAAATTACTTCCTTTAATGGACTTAATAGATTTTGATAGTGTATTAACTAATAGATTCTTTATAACAGTAGATTTAGCTTATCATAATCTTATTAACGATAAAATATATGAGAATGTAGATAATAATAAGGGTTGTAATTATTTTTATAACTTAAATGAAGAAGTAACTGTATATGATTTAAAGAAAATGACAGATGTTAATTTATTTAAAAGAACTAAAAAAACTAGAAGTAGTATATATGGTTCTGAAAGTAAAATGGCTAAATTAGTTGATTTAACAATAGATAAAAATAGTGATTGGATACAATTTGATTTTTTAACAGAAGTAACAGAAAAAATATATAAACCTAATAAAAAATTTAAAGAAGTAGACCCTAATAATGATTTTCAATTAGTAGATAACCCTAGCAAAACATATACTATAAATTTAAGGTTTTTAGATGTTTTCAAATATTTAGAAACAAAACCAGATTTTGATAAAAATAGAGAATTAACAAAGGAAGATATTAAAGACGTTTTAAAAGTATGTAACGTATTAGTATTCAGTTCCTCACCTAGCTTTCATTGGATAGGTGTTAATTATAACTTATCTCAATTAGACGGAGCTTTGTACCCAACGAATATACCTCCTAATTTTTGGAAAAAAAATAAAGAAGTAAATGATTATTTATGGGTTAAAGACAAACATTTATCTGGAGTTTTAAATAATATAGAATTCTATTTCAACATAATGGCTCAAATGTTAAATAAAAAATTAAGAGAAATTAATTATATTTCATAATTAAAAAACTATTGACAATTTCTAAAAAATATTATATTATATGAAAAGTTTATTAAAAATATATAAAAGGGTTAAATAATGATAATTGTTGAAGATATTACTTATTTAAAAGAAATGGCTAGAGTAGGTTCTTTTAATAGTAAAGGGGATGAAGTTGATAAAGGTATTGATGTTAGAATTTATCCTGAAAATTTAGGTAATCCTTCTTTTCATCTATTTAATAAAAATAATTGGTTGTATATTTTAGAAATAAAAACATTTAAAATATTAGAAATAAAAGATAATGGATTAAATTTAAATAAAGGTGATTATTTACCTAATAGCATAGTTAAACCTTTAATCAAATTCCTATCTAATAATAATTATGATAATTGGTATTTTTTATTAAAAACTTGGAACGCTAATAACCCAACTTATAAAATTTCCTTAAATACAAAAATACCCGATAGTAAATAATAAGGAATAAAAATATGGAAATAAAAAATTAAAATAAATTAACTATATTTTTACAAACATAAAAAGGAAGTATTTGAAATGTTTACTTGTAAAATAAATTATCCTTTAAGCTATACATTTATAGATTATCCAGATAATGAAAGTATGGCAATAATATTATATTTTTATGGCTGTGATAATGGGTGTTTTAATTGTCAAAACGAAAATAAACTTAATAATTTAGATTTTAAAGAAGTAGGTATTGAGAATATTATAAAGGATATATATATATTATCCACAAAGTTAAAAACAAATAAAATAGTTTTTAGTGGTGGAGATTGTTTATATAAAAATAATATACGGTTTACAAAGGAACTTTTAGATAAGTTAAAATTTGATTATGATATATGTATATATACAGGTTATAATACAATGTATATAAAACAAAATAATATTAAAGGATTTAAGTTTATTAAAATTGGTAAGTATGTAGATAACCTTAAACAGGATTCTTTTAAAACGGATGATTTTATACAATTTGCATCTAAAAATCAAAATTTATATGATAGTGATTTAAAATTACTATCTAATAATGGTATATATTTTTTTAATCAAAAAGGAAGGTAATTTATGTTTGCTAATAGTTCTATTTTAACTGCTTTAAGAGCTGTAAAAAATACTCTTAATTTTTCTCTTAAAACAAAATATAATATTGATAAGGAAGAAATTACAGATAGTTTATTAAAAATACACGGTTTGCGTAAGGATAATTTTGATTTTATAAATAATATAGAAAATTTAATTGAAGCTGTTAATATAAATGATAATAGTATAGATGATAATAGTAATAAAACAGATAAAACAATAGAATCTATACATCAGGAAGTTTTTAATCCTATTAAAAAAATAATAGGTTTTAGATATTTATATAGGGAATTAAAAAAACTATATGGTAAAAATGAAGCTAAAAGATTATCAGGGGAGTTATACGATTTATCGTTAGCAATAGCAGATTCAACAAATATAGCTCGACCATATTGCTACAGTTTTGATTTTTCTAAATTAGTATTATTAGGAAGAGATTTTGGTCAATTAAAATCTAAACCCTGTAAAAGAATAGGTAGTTATACAAGTGCTTTATGTGAAACTATACATCAATTAAGTTCTGTATTAGCTGGGGCGGTTGCAATAGGAAGTTATTTTTTAGATATATGTCATTTACTTATATATAAAGAAAATTATAGTTTAACAGAAATTAAAACAAGTAGTGAATTGAGAAAATATGTAGAAAATGAAATGCAACAATTAGTGCATAGTTTAAATCATTTAAGTAGAAACTCCTCAGAAAGTCCATTTACAAATATGTCAATATTTGATAGAGTTAAATTAAAAAATTTATTAAGTAAAGAAAATTATGATTGGTATTTTGATGAGGAAATATTTGAAAATAACGATAAATTTAAAAACGATTTTGTAAATTATAATAGTAAAACTAATTATATTATTGATTACATAATGGAATTACAGGAAATATTTTTACAGTTTTTTGATAAGGGTGATCCTTTGTCTAATGGGTTACCTTACCGTTTTCCTATACTCACGAACAACCTATCTAAAAAGAAAGTTAATGATAAATATATATTAGAGGATAAAGACTTTTTAAATAGTTTATGTAAAAAAGATATTTTCCGCTATAATATCTTCTGCAGTGAGGGGACTAAATTGGCTAGTTGTTGTAGACTTCTTTCCGATGCGGAGATGTTTGATTTAAGTAGTCAAGTTAATAGCTTTGGAGGGGGTAGTTTAATATCAGTAGGTAGTCATAGAGTTGTTACTGTTAATTTTTACAGAATAGCTTTAGAGTGTAAAGATATAAATGATTTTTATGTTATATTAAAAAATAGAATTTTAGATTCTATAAAAATATTAAAAGCCCATAAAATATTATTAAAAGATTTAACAACTAAAGGTTTACAAAATTTTATTAAACAGGGATGGATAAATTTAGATAGGATGTTTTCAACAGTAGGTATATTAGGTATAGTGGAAAGTGAAAAGTTATTAAAAAGTAAATTTAAAGATTTAATGGATAATGATATTATAAAAGATATGTTAATATTACTAAATTCTGAATGTCAAAGATTGTCAAAAGAATTTGGATTATATGTTAATATAGAACAAATACCTGGAGAATCCTTTGCTGTAAGGTTATGTAAAGCTGATAAAGCTATATATGGGGAGGAGTATGTTCCTTATAGTTTATATTCTAATCAATTTGTTCCATTATGGGAAGATACTACTATATATGAAAAGTTTGAAATAGATGGTAAATATAATAAGTTAATAACAGGAGGGGGAATTGTTCACTATACTATTGGTGAAAAAATAACAACAAAGCAGGCTGAAAAAGTTATTAACTATGCAGTAGAAAGTGGTTGTGAACATTTTGCCTTAAATTCTATTTATTCTATATGTGAAAACGAACATACAACTTTTGGTAAAAACGAAAATTGTAGTTTATGTGGTGGAAAAATAGTTGATTATATGACTAGAGTAGTTGGGTTTTTTACAAGAGTTTCAAGTTGGAATGAAGTTAGAAGGGAATGGGAATTTCCAAGAAGAAAGGTAAATGGTGTTTAATAAAAAATAACTATAATAAAATGTTAATATTAGATAGAAAATTAAAGAATATAAAAAATTATATATTTACTCCTGATAAAAGCATTAAAGTAAAGGATGATATTGATAAGTATATAAAGTTAGAGGAAGATTATAAAAATAGTATAAATGATAAAAGTATAAGTAAAGTTAAAAAAGAAAATATTAAAAAAAGATTTTTAGAATTAAGAGATAAGTTAAAGAATTTTATAATTTAATAGTTATAAAATTTTATAACTATAATAATATAAAATTTTAATTTAAAAGGAATAATATAATGAAAATATTAAACGAGAATTTGGGGCAAATTAGTTTTTCGGATTTAGCAAAAAAATTTAAGGAAATTAAAGTAGAATCTGTTACTATGTATGATAAATTTAATAAATTTATTGCTAGTGGTTATGAGTTTAAAAAGATTAAAATAACTTCTAGTAATATATGGTTTATAGGTTTTATGGAAAAGTTTGAATTAAATATTGATAAGATTAATATTAAAAGTATTGATCTTATGGATGAAGGCGGCGAATACATAAAAATAACAACTAAATCATTAAATACCATAGATATTCATTTTCTAGTTTATAATTATTAAATATTTATATTGAAAAAATAAAAATATTCGCCTCGTATGAGGGAGTAAAATTTTAATATATGTTTGGAGTGTGTTTTATGGCAACTCAATTTTTAGCCGATTTTAGAGGTTTAGAAAAAGTGTTTGATGAGATTTTTGATGTTACGGTTAGGGAAAATAAACCCTATTTTAGTAAAGTCAATTATTCGTTTCCTTATTGTAATATTTATATAAATAAGGAAGATGATTTATGTATTGATTTTGCTTTATCGGGTTATACTAAAGAAGACTTAAAAGTAATAATCGAAAATGGTAATTTAATTGTCGAAGCAAACAAAAACGAAGATGATAATATAAAGGAATACTTATTTAGAGGGATAAAGGATATATCTTTTAAAAAGATATATAGCATTCCAGATAAATATGATTATGATTCTATATTGTCTATTTTTGAGAATGGTATATTAAAAATTAAGTTTAAATTAAGCGAAGGTAAAAAACCTAAACAAATAGAGATTAAATAAGTTCTTTCATTTTTACTCTCCTAACTAATTTTTTTATGGGTCTAGCAGTAATTTGTTTAAATTATTGTTAGACTTTTTTTTAACTATAATATTATATAAAATTTTATAAAATAAAATGGATAAAAAATAATGGCTACAATGGCTACAAATTTTAATATAACGGAGATATTTAGAGAATCTCCTGGGTATCTAAATATACAAGATGAAGGCACGTCAATATCAACTAATGCTAAAATATTAAACTTTATAGGGGCATTTATAACCTCTTCCTTATCTGGGGATGTTATAAATATAACTGTAGATGGAACAGGTATAGATACAAGTGATTTTAAATATTTATTATCTAGTTCAGATGATACTGTTCAAAAAGCATTAAACACTTTAGATAAAACAATATTTAATTTAAATAAAATTTATAATATAGACGATGATTATATTATAACAGATAAAGAAATGGGTATATATATAGTAGATACAAATATTAAGGATATTACTATAACTTTACCCAGTATAAACGATATATATAGTTCTAATTACCCTTATATAATTGTTAAAAAATCAGATAATAATAAAATAACAATAACTTCTACACAAAAAATAAACGACATTATAGGGGATGTTTATTTATATCATATATATGATTGTATAAGTTTAATGAGTGTATTTGATATAGAGGGTAAATTTTATATATACAATGATAAAAGAAATATAAATATATATGATTCACAAAATATACAAAATATAAATTTAGTTAAAGGAACAGTTAATTATACTTTATCTAAAATACCCTTATTACCAAGTAAAATAAAAGTATATTATAATGGATATAGGTTAAATAATTATGGAAGTAGTTATACTATATTAAACGATATTATTACTTTAAGTGAAGCAGGATTAGGTTTTATTATAGAAAGTAGTGATAAATTGCTTGTTGAGTATATTTAACTATATCATTAAAATTAGTATAAGAGGTTATAAATGGAACTAATATCCCAAAAACAAATAAAAAATCAAAAGATATTAACAAAAATAGATTTACAATTATTAACAGAATTATCAGATAATGATTTATTATTTTGTTCAGAATTACAAACAACTTATCAATTTTTAGAAAATGGAAGCGCGTTTGTTGTTAATGATACGAGTATATTATCAACTGCTTTAGGTGGGGATACTAGATTTATTGGTATAGCTGGTGTAAATATAGGTGTTGAAAGTATAATTGAAAGTTTAAGTATAAAAGATAATTATATAACTTTAAATGATATAGACACCCCTACTGATATTACTGCTAATAATGGGGGTATTATATTAAAAGGAGATACTGATAAAAGTATATTATGGAATGATATTACTGATAGCTGGAATATAAATCAAAATGTAAGTATAACAGGGGATTTGGACGTTGATGGGGATATTACATATATTGAAACTGAAACATTAAGAGTAGAAGATAAAAATATAGAAATAGGTTATATAGATACTCCTACGGATGATACTGCTAATGGTGGTGGTATTACTTTAAAAGGGGCTACAGATAAAACTATTGCCTGGGATAAAACGAGTGATAATTGGTTATTTAATAAGGGATTAGATATAACGGGGGAAGTAAATGTTTCAGACGACCTTAATTTAGAAAATACTTCATATTTATATTTTGGTGTAGATAATGTTGAAGGAAATTGTAGGTATTATATAAGTGGTAATATTTTAACTTTTGAAAGATATGAAATACATAATTATAATGATTGGTTTTTACCTAGTAAAGACGAATTAAATAAAATGTATGAAAACTTATATTTGGAAGGGGTAGGTGGATTTTCAAATAGTTATTATTGGAGTAGTAGTGAATTAGACATAAATAATGCTTGGTATCAATATTTTGATGATGGTAGTCAGTTTACAGATTTAAAAAGTTTTGATGTTAGGGTAAGAGCTTGTAGAAGTTTTGTTAAATATATACCAAATGCTTATAACTTAAAAGATGTTGGTCCTGGTGGTGGGTGGATATTTTATATAAATAATAATTTAGATAATAGTTATACTTATTATGAATGCGCTAGTTCAGATCAAAGTATATCTCAAATTTGGAGTGATGTTAATTTACTAGTAGGAACAGATACAATAATAGGTAGTGGAAAATTCAATACAAGATTAATAATAGAACAAAGTGGACATACTGATAGCGCGGGTAAATTATGTGATGATTTAAGTATTTTAAATAATGGTTGGTATGAAAAAACTAGAGTAACAACAGATACATTATTTAATAATCAAGATACTAATATAAATGGTGATTTAGAGGTAGAAGGAACAAGTAAAGTAACATTAGGCTTAAAAGATACCTATGTTACTACTCCAATTAAATTAGGGTCTATAATAGATACTTCGTTTAATACTGATAAAAAAAGTATAGTAGGGGCTGTAAACGAATTAAAAAATGAATTGTTTTGGAGTAACGCTGGAATAGTAGATACAACTTTACCTACACTAACTCTTAACGGGGATGGAACAGCTAATATAGCTTCTACTACCGTTAGAATGTATTCAACTACAGATTTTACAGGTGATTTAAACGAATATACTGTAGCTGGTGTAGATAATTTAACATTTACAGACGGTATGGTAAATCAATTAATTTGTATTCACTTTGTAGGAGATGTTCCTACTTATTATGTTGAAAGTGATAAATATAATATAAATGCTTCAAATATACTTTTTGTATATATAGTATGGCGAAACGGAAATACACTTTATTATCACGGTAACGATATAATAGGATTAGGTTTAGCAAATAAACTTCATACAATGGATTTACAAACAACCCCATATAAATTATCGTTAGATGGTGGTTTACTACTTACAGAAACGGTAACTCCTAATCCTAGAACTATATTATTATCAGGTGGT
>Ga0208694_1001862_pt1 | contig 24019 bp, 16 predicted proteins | sample AD_UKC078_MetaG_FD_184442 | JGI IMG/M metagenome (GOLD analysis project Ga0208694, IMG submission 184442) | Active sludge microbial communities of municipal wastewater-treating anaerobic digesters from USA - AD_UKC078_MetaG (SPAdes) (version 2) | ecosystem: Engineered > Bioreactor > Anaerobic >...
GGAGTGAACCCTCCCTGCTCGGAAGCCTCAGCCCCCTTCTTGGAAAGGGAAGAGCACTACTCGCCGGTCCCACCAACTGATCAACTTCCCGTAAGCAAACCCGGTATACTCCCCGTGAGCGGTGTCGGGTTGGCGTGGTTGGCGGTTAAATTCATGAGAACAAGCGGAGCGTAGTTCGGCACGGTGCGTTGGCGATACTGGTTCAACAACTTCATGCGTGAGTGACTGTTCGCCATTTCAACTCAAACCAACTTTCAATTCAACCTAAACTCCGTAGCCAAGGCGCAGCGTCCAGGGGCGGCATCGTTGTAGAACCAAGCGTAATCAATTTCTCAGCTCCGTCAGGAGCGGCATGGCCTGGAGCCACAACCCAATCGCCGTTGTCGCCAATCTTCGCCTTGGCACAAAAGGAGGGAAGATGCCGCCCCGAACGGGGCTCTAAATGTTAGGGTCTGCGTTTCCTACAAGGATGCCGCGCCGACGGCGCTCCCGCTGCCCGAAGTGTCGCTCCGCGCCCTTATGAGCGACCTTGGAAACGGTATCAGTGCCGCTAGACCCTTCTCACCGTTTGTGCGGGACGGCTGGTGTTACTTTTTTGGCGCAGATTGCGGCTGCTGATTCGTCAAGAAGTCAAAGCTTATCTGGTTTCGCTCACTCTGAACCTCTACAACACGAAAGGAATCATTTTCCAAGTCCAGCACTGACCGCTCAAGGTAACGGAGGCGTTTGCTCAAAAGCATGACGCGGTTTGAGGAGACAGACTCGACGGTGTCTCCCATTTGCCCCTTAGTCACCGCCCAGTATCCGATTTGGTCACCGAAGGCGGCTTCTCCAAGCGGGATCTCACGGAACGTGCAATCATTGGTGTTGCAAACAACGAGTGTCTTGGCACCGGGAAAGGGTTCGTATGCGAGCAACACGAATGGAGTCGATGGAACATTCATGTAATAGGGCGGCCCGCCTTTCACCTTGCAAAACGTCCTCCCACAGATGCGCAGCCCTTGTTCAGGTGAACCATGAACATTGATGAGGCTGTCGAGTGTTGGCCAGATGACTGACTTCGGCGAAAGATCTTTCCTGGACGTGAAAACAACAACACCGAACGCGACGGTAGCCAGAACCGCAACCGCAAATAGAAGCGAGGATTTTTTCACGGCTCATTGAACTTAGATCCCCAACACATAGAGCAGATAGGACATCAACTCAGCATCGACAGCACCGACAACTTGCGGTGACATTGGCGTATAGGCCGCCATGTTCTCCTTGCTGGCGTGAATCATGATGTCTGTTGGGTTCCAGCTTCCATCCCAAAGTTGGAAGCCGGTGTGCGCCGGCGAAAGGTTGTCAGAGATTGAATGGAAGGCCATTCCAACTCGCCGAACCGCCTCGTAAACGAGATTCGCTGGCGCGCTAGCGCACGGAAGGCTTCGCGCTCGGTCAGACAGTCGCCTCGCTTCGTTCAGGTTGAATTCGATGAACTGCTTATATCTCGCCTCCGCTGAAAACAGCGGCTCGCCAGGCATACTCATGGCGTGTTTGTAAGCGTTTTTCGTGGACTGCGCATCAAAGAAGCCCGCCGTATGGTCACCCACCCCGTCAACCTCATCACTCCCGTCTTTGAGGAGCCTTCTCACGGGGATGCGCTCGCAACAGCGCCAGTAATACTTGTCCCAAATCGGATCGGCTAGCCAGTCATCAATGATCTTGTGATGAACTCCGCTCGACCACAGCCCGAATGGGTCAATTTGATTGATTGGATTGTTGTGAACGTAGGCGTAGACGTTCGGCCCGTCATGTTCCCCGATCGGGTCTCTGTTGAGCCACCTGCCGGTACTCGGTTTGTAGTACCGATACCCGTAGCACACGAGCCCCGATTCCGCATCCGTCCATTTCGTCGAAAAGCGGAACGGCTGGGCATCGGCCAGCACACCGCTCTGCCGCACCGTCTCCCCGAACGGGCCGTAGTCGTAACGGGCGGTCACCGAGCCGTCGGTGGCTTTGACCAGTGCCGCCACGTTCCCGTTGCCGTCGTAGGCGGCGTACTGCACCCCCGTCGGCAGCGTCTTGCCCTCGAACGTGCTCTGGTGGTTGTTGAGCCAGAGCAACCCGCCTACCCCGCCAGCCCCCGTCGTCGTCCCCGACAGGTCCGTCCCCCACACGTACGTCCGCACCTTCGCGTTGCTCGCGTTGGCGTCGAATTCGCCCACCAGGTTCCACCCGTCGTAGAGGAAGATCAGGTCCGATTGCTCCTGCCATCCGCCGCTGTACGTCGAGAACGTCTTCCGAATCCGCCGCCCTTGATGATCGTACTCGAACACCAGCTTCTGCCTCGCTCCACTCGGGCTGGCGGTGTCCCGGATCATCTGGACCAACCGGTTCTCCCCGTCCCACGTGTACGTCCAACGCCCGTCCTGGGTCAGGTTCCCGTCGGCGTCATGCGCCGGGCTTTCGGTCGCCGCCGCCACGAACACCTTGTTCGTCTCCGCTTGCGTCGCCCCGTAGAGCGATTTGACCTCGATGCTCGGATACTGGGCCGTGCTGTTCGGGACGTTCAGCGCGTGATGGAAGTACTCCCCCTTGCGGGCCGAGGTGTACGTCGTGCTGCCGACCACCCGGACCGTGACGTTGGCCGTCGGGTTGGCGACTCCCAGGACATCCACGTACGGCGGCACCGAGCGGCCAGTAATCTGGTTGAGCCGGTTGTTCGTGTAACTGCTCACCGAAGACGCCCGTCCGCCCGTGGTCTGCCGATTCCCAATCTCGTCGAACGCGTAGGTGAAGTCCTGTCCCGCCACCGGTGTCCCGTCGCCCCAGTACCGCCTTCCCCCCGTCACCTGCCCCAGCGCGTCGTACTCGTACACCCAATATGTTCCGTCGCCCAAGTCCGCCCGCGTGCGCTGATTGGCGGTGTTGTACTGGTAGCCGAAGCTCAGTGGCAGGCTGGCCGCCGCGGAACCGTAGGGTTTGGACGAGACCGACGTGAGCCGCTTGAGCCGGTCGTATGCCCGGCTCACCGCCAGGCCCTGGCCCGTCCCGACGCCGTTGGTGTAGCCCAGCGAACTGATCAGCATCGAGTTGGCGTGATAACCGTACGTCGCCACATACGACGAATCGCTCAGCTTCCACAACCGGCCGGCCGTGTCGTACTGGTACGTGGCGGCCTGCTGGGTGGTGCCACCGTTCTTGGCCCTCACCGTGTCACGCCGCAACGCGCTGTCGTACGTCCAGGCCATGTTCAGTCCCGCCAACGTCCCACCCGTGTACGCTTCCGTCAAGGCTTGGTCGGCGTCGTTGTACCTCAGGTCCGTCGTGATCTTCGACCCCACGGGCCCTTGCTCGACCTTCACCCGCCGCCCACGCCGGTCATACGTGTACACGACATCCGGCGTGGTGTACGAGCAGTCGATCGTGGCCAACTCGCCGGCGCTGTTGTACGTGTACCCGGTCGCCACGCCTCGCTTCCACACCCGCGTCGCCAGCCGCCCCGATACCTTGTTCGTGTACACCGGCCCCCCGGTCCCCTCCTGCGCCGGAGGCGAGCCGGTGCTGGCGTCCGGGTAATCCTTCGACTTGAGCCAGCCCTGGTAGGTGTCGTAGTTCCAACGGGTTGTGGCGCCCCCGCTGATCCCTTGCCCCGTCGCTTCATTGAGGGAACCTGCTCTGAGCGCGCGCAATTCATCGCTCGAAATCGCCGCCTGAAATCGCCGTTGCGCACAGCGGCAAATTGTGCTCTGATTCGGCGTGTTAGCAGACAGGATGCAATCGGCCGTCAACGAAAGACGCTGCCGAATGGGTCCGTTCGCCCCAAGCCCATGCGCCTATGAAACCTGAATCACTGAATCGCCGCACATTTTTCAAACAAAGCGCCGCCTTGGCGGGCTGCGCGGTCTTGCTGCCCATCGCCGCTCCCGGATCGAGGGGGCACGCGGCCGCTGTCAAGCGCACGGCAGCGGACCAGGTGGCCCTGGGCCGAACCGGGGTCACGCTGAGCCGCCTGGGGTTCGGCACAGGCAGCAACAGCGGCAAGGTCCAACGCGATCTTGGCCGGCAAACCTTCGAGCGCCTGATCCGTTACGGATATGACAAGGGCATCACGTACATCGATGCCGCCCAATCCTATCAGACATTTGAATGGATCGGCGGGGCGATCAAGGGTCTGCCGCGCGAGCGGCTCTTCATCCAATCCAAGATTCCGGGCCAACCCGAAGATGTGCTCGACGCGATCGACAAGCACCGAAAGGCTTTCGACACCGATTACATCGACAGCATGCTGATCCACTGCATGGTCAAGCCGGGATGGACCGATCCGTTCAAGCGCGTGATGGAGGGTTTTGACCGGGCCAGGGAGAAGAAGTGGATTCGGGTCCGCGGTGTGTCGTGCCACAGCCTGCCCGCGCTGCAGACGGCGACGGCCAGCGATTGGACCGACGTGCATCTCGTGCGGTTGAATCCGCAAGGCGCCTCGATGGATACGCCGGAAGAAACCTGGAACGCGCGGAGCGACGCAAGCCACGTGCCGGATGTCGTGAGCGAAATCAAGGAAATGCGTCGACGGGGCCACGGCGTCATCGGCATGAAACTGATCGGCGACGGCGCATTTCGAACACCCGAGGAGCGGGAGAAGTCGATCGGATACGTCATGGGGTCCGGCCTGTGCGACGCGGTTGTAATCGGTTTCAAGAGCACATCCGAGATCGACGAGGCCATCGAACGTATCGACCGGGCGCTGGCGCAGGTCTGAGAGCCGTGATGAACACGTGTTCATGGTAGCCGCTACTGACGGTCGTGGCGGTTTCCGCGTTCGCCGCAGGTCCTGTGCCGGATTTTCTGCTCCAGGACGTTAACGTCCGATCCAATCGCGAGGGCCGGACGGTCTCCCCCCGCGATTACCTCTATCAGGTGGCGGGCTTCTACTTCGCCACCGCGAGCACGCGAGACGTCCAGAGGTTAGAGGCCGTCAGGTCGACACCCCAGGGCTGCCTCCCCAACGCACGTGCGCCAGTCGCTGCACAAACGAAACGACTGGCGCACTCTCGTGGACAGGCGGGGAGGCTGATCGCCCGCGTCCTTGAGAAGCAGAGGCAAACGCGCGCCTTTCCGCATGCGGTTGACGGGTGCTGCCTGGGTCCGCTCGGCGCGTTCCGCCGCTAAGGCGCGGACTCCAGTACTCGTCGTAGCGCTCCCGTCGATCACTTCCATCAGACCCGGCAGTTTGGAGCGAGAATCGGGGCCAAACGTTCAATCAGGTCCCCAGGGGTGACGGCGCCCGGCTGTTTGCCTCGGGCCCGGGCGGCTCGGGGTTGAACCGAACCGCCATCGACCAAACCGCGATCCCGCGTGTTGACGGGCTGCTCATCCGCCGATACCGTCTTCAGACTGAACACAGGGAACCCATGCTCGAAGTCATCGAAAAACTGCTGATCCTCCAGGAGCGCGATCGGAGAATTCTCCAACTCCAGCGGGAACTCGAATCCGTCGATCCCCAGCGGCGGGCTGTATTGACAAAGGCTGAGAGAGTCGAGGCGGCTCTCGAAAACGCGCGGCAGAAGGCACGACACCTCGAGGGCGAGCGCAAGAAGCTGGAACTCGAAGTCAGCGCGCGCCAAGAAAGAATCGAGCGCTACTCCCTGCAACAGTTCCAGACCAAGAAGAACGAGGAATACCGCGCCTTGACCCGTGAGATCGACACCTGCAAGGCCGAGATCGTCAAGCTCGAGGACCAGGAACTTGACATTATGGAACAGGCTGAGGTGGCGCACCGGGCGATCTCCGATCTCGCCGCGAACGCGGCAACGGTGAAGGAGGAGTCGGCGCGTCAATTGGCCGACCTTGCCGTGCGGGAGGACACTCTGAAGCAACACCTGGCCGAGGCTATCGAGGGGCGCTCGACTCTGGCCGAAGCCGCGGGCGAGGCCGGCCTGGCAATCTACGAGCGGCTGCGCAAGAACAAGGGCGAACGCGTCGTCGTCGGCGTCGAGCACGGGGCATGCGGCGGTTGCCACATGAGACTCCCCGCCCAGGTCGTGCTCGAATGCCGCAGCAACCAGAGCATTGTCACCTGCCCAAATTGCGGACGCATCCTCTACTACACCGGCGAGATGGACATGGCCGTCGCCGAATAACGGGCAACGCTGTCAGGAGTCGCACGTCCTCCCCCCTCTGTCATGCCGTCTCAACACCCGTCGCATCGTCACTGACCTCGAATTCCAGCCCTCCAGTCCACTTGGCGACCAGGTTGCAAAGGGCGGCGGCGATCAGGCCGCCGATGAACCCAGCGACTGTATGGAGAATCGGCGCCAGGATGGCGAAAACCAAGGCCCCCCCGCATCTCGACCGGATATCGCGGCCACAAAGAAGGGCACGGCGATGAGACCAGCGATGCCGTAGAGAATGCCGGTGACAATGCCGGCCCGGAGTGGAGTCACTCGAGTGAGTCGTTTGATGGTAGTCATATCGGATGCGGGTTCGATCGACAACCGCGGGCCGAACGAGAGTCGCGCTTGGCCTTGGGTTAACAGCTTGGGCGATTGCCGGGGCGTTCGTCCTTGTCAAGGAACGACTTGTGCCCGCTTGCGTTGTCCGACAGCAGACCGTAGTGTTGCATCCGGTTCCAGGGGAGCGGAGGCTCGCTGCGGGCGCAAGCCCGCGGAGGAAAGTCCGAACTCCTCAGGGCGCGATGCCGCGTAACTCCGCCAGTGGTGGAGATACACGCGGGAGGCAACACCGCGAGGTGTCCCGACGGACAGTGCCACAGAAAACAAACCGCCAGAGTGCGACGACGACCGCAAGGCCGCGCGGCGCGCGACGGCAAGGGTGAAAAGGTGGGGTAAGAGCCCACCGCTCCAAGCGCAAGCGCGGAGGCACGGAAAACCCCATCGGGAGCAAGGTCAAATAGGGGATCGAAGGCGCGGCCCGCGCCGCGTCTCGTCTCGACGAGACAGGTCCCGGGTAAGACCGCTCAGATAAATGAGCCTCTCCGCCAGCCCTCGGGCCGGCGCAGACAGAATTCGGCTTACAGCTCCCCTGGAACCTTCGGCTCGAGGAGGACGGCAACGACTCGATGCGGGGAGACGCAACGGTCTCCGGACAGCCTTTCCTGTCCGGGGGCGGTATGTGTGGCGAACCTTAAGCCGGTGTGGGGAGGACTTTCGGACTAGCCTTGACCGACAACTCGGGGCATACATCGAGCCTGGCCTTGAGGGTGGGACCCGGGCGGTTCATATGGCGACGGGCCAGGGCCTGAAGCAATTTGAGCTTCGTCTGGGATTTGTTTGTCGCATCGTTCACGACTCCCCTGGCAGCAATCCCCGTGCCGAATGCGCGCTCAACCGAGCTGGAGTCGCGGGTCGTTCTGGAGCATCTGTTCGAGGTTTTCCCAATTGACCCCACCAGTGCTCTGGACCGTGTTCAGATAGACGATCACTTTCTCGGCCGGATACTTGCTCAGCAAGAGATCCACCGCGTTCTTGAGCTTCGCGTCGTCCACAGTCTCCGGGAAATCCTCGACGACTCCCTTTTCGTGCGGGATGCCCAGCGCATCGAGGAAGTCGATGAGGATGCTTGTCTGCGCCTTCAGCAGCCAGCCGCGCAGGAGATTCGCCGCCGCCTCTTCCAACCGGGGGCGGCTCAGAACGCTGGCCATCTCGGAATGACGCTGAGTCCGCGGTTTCTTCTCGAGGAATACCGGCCGGACACGGTTGGCATCCGCCACGGCCGCCAGGACCGCGCGGTAGAGGGGCTTGTCCGACACGAAGGCGTACTCGATGACCTCCTGCGCCAGCGCTGGCGTGACAAAGCCCAGTAACTCGTGACACTTTAACATAAACATTCACCTGCCCATCCGGTCCGCCCGAACTTCGTTCCCCCCTCTCTGAACGCCGACCTTCAGGTCGCGGGAGACTCGGGGGCCGGGGCGTTTGAAACGGCAACGGCCTTCTTGGAGGGCTGCCGCGTTTTCGCGCGATTGCGTTTCAGATACCGCTCCCGGCGACGGCGCTTTTCACGCTTGTTGTATTGTCTGCCCATAACCTTCTTTACATCCGATATCAGTTCGTTTCTGTTCGGCGGAGTATGAAATCGCCCTGGCACGGCATCAACAACTATTTGGCCTCGGCACTGCTGCTTGCCATCCTGGCCGGATGCGCTTCCACGGACAGCTCGAGCCAACGCAAGGCCCAGGCCGTCGTGCAACTGTTCCTCGAGGCCGAGTTCGACACGGGAGACAAGACCGAGGTTGTGCCCATCTATCGCTCAGCCCCGGTGCCAATCCGCATCTTCAAGGCGCCGTTCCTGGACAGCGGATCGCTGATCGACGCCTCAGTCGTGGACACGGTGGGAGGCTTCTCGATCGTTTTGAAGTTCGATTTTCACGGGAAGCTGGCCCTCGAACATGCGAGCACCGCCTACAAGGGCAATCGGATCGCCGTGCACGCCCACTTCCCGGAACGGCGCTGGCTGGCCGCGCCGCGCATGTCAACCCGCATCACCGACGGCGTCCTCGCGTTCACCCCGGACGCCACGCGCGAGGAAGCCGAGCGCATCGTCCGGGGCCTCAACAACATCGCTGTCAAGCTCGGCAACAAGCCCAAGCCCGGATCGAAGAAACAGACCGACTGAGGAACGGCGCAGACTCGATTCCTACCGGGCGCCGCTGCGCGGCGCCTTCATTTGGTACAGATTCTGAAATGGAAGTCACGCCGGCCAGCATAGCTTTCCTCTTGCGAAGCCTGACCGCCCCGTGGACCCTCGGGGTGTAACAAATGCGGGCCAGCCGCGCTGTATTCCGGGCTGTGCGCATTCCAGGCTTGAAATCGCGGACTCGGGTCCTACGCTCCCGCCGCCAGTTATGAACTACCGCATTTCTCAACAAGCTGCCGCGCTCTCGCCGTCGCTGACATTGGCCATCGATGCCAAGGCCAAACAGATGAAGGCTGACGGACTGGACGTGGTGGGGTTCGGCGCGGGCGAACCGGATTTCGACACGCCCCAGCACATCAAGGAAGCCGCCGTCAAGGCCCTGGCCGACGGCTTTACTAAGTACACGCCCAGCAGTGGCATCCTCGAATTGCGGCAAGCGATTGCGGACAAATTCAAGCGGGACAACGGCCTCACGTACAAGCCATCCCAAATCATCGTGTCGTGCGGCGGCAAGCACTCGTGCTTCAACACCGTCATGGCCACCTGCCAGGCCGGTGACGAGGTCATCATTCCCTCGCCTTACTGGCTGAGCTACCCGGAAATGGTGAAACTGGCCGGCGCCAAGCCGGTGATTGTGCCAACGACCGACGCGACCGAGTTCAAGATCACGCCCGACCAATTGCGCGCCGCCATCACGCCGCGCACCCGACTCTTCGTTCTCAACTCCCCCAGCAACCCGACCGGCTCGCTCTACGCCCCGGATGAACTCAAGGCGCTCGGGGACATCTGCGTCGAGCGCGATGTGCTCATCCTCAGCGACGAGATCTACGAGAAACTTGTGTACGACGGCGCCCAGCACGTAAGCGTCGCATCGTTCTCGCCGGCCCATTACGCCCACACCATCGTGACACACGGATTCGCCAAGGCCTACTCGATGACCGGATGGCGCCTGGGCTTCATGGCCGCCCCGGAGCCCGTGGCCAAGGCGGTCGACGCCATCCAGAGCCACAGCACCAGCAACCCCACGTCCTTCGCCCAAAAAGGCGCGGTCGCCGCCCTCAATGGCTCCCAAGATCACCTGAACAGTTGGCTCGCCGAATACAGCAAACGCCGCGGTTACGCCCATCAGCGCCTGAGCAGCATGCCCGGCATCACATGCGTCAACTCCAAAGGCGCCTTCTACCTGTTCCCCAACATCAGCCGGCTGGGCCTCAAATCGACCGAGTTCTGCGCCCGCCTGCTCGAACAGGAGAAGGTCGCCGCAGTCCCCGGCATCGCGTTCGGCGCAGACGATTACGTGCGAATCAGTTACGCAACCAGCATGGTCAATATTCAGAAAGGGCTGGACCGCATGGAACGTTTCGCGCGCAGCCTGTTCAAGTGACAGGAAGGCCAAGATCATCATCACGCCCAAGAAGGCGGTGCTCGATCCCCAGGGCAAGACCGTCCAGAACGCCCTCGATCACACGGGCTGCCAGGGCGTCGCCGCCGTGCACGTGGGCAAGTACATCGAAATCGAACTGGCGCCCGACACCGGCCGCGCGCAGGCCCGCCAGGCCCTCGCCTCGGAAGCACGGACGGATGCCTGATCCTCGACAGCATGGTCCACACGATCGAACAGGCGCGCGCGCTGCCCCGGGCGTCGTTACCGCTTGCAGGCGTCGCGCAGCACCCCGGCTGTTGTATTTCATGGTTTCCGAGGACGAGTCAGCGCTAGACTCGATCTCATGAACGACACCATGCTGCGGTTCGACTATCTTGTGATCGGGAGCGGGATCGCGGGACTCTTCTTCGCTCTCAAGGCCGCGCAGCGGGGTCGCGTGGCGATTGTCACCAAGAAATCGAGCGCCGATTCCAACACCAACCACGCCCAGGGAGGCATCGCCTCGGTCACAAGCCAGGAGGACTCGTTTGATCTGCATGTACGCGACACCCTCATCGCGGGGGCGGGTCTCTGCCGAGAAGACGTGGTCCGCGCCATCGTCCAGGAAGGCCCCGCGCGTGTGCGCGAGTTGATGGAATTGGGCATGCGCTTTTCCGAGCGTGAGAACCCCGAGCACCCCGGCAGAAAGGAACTCGATCTGGGGCGCGAAGGCGGGCACTCGAAACGGCGGATTCTGCATGCCGCGGACGTGACGGGTCAGGAGTTGGAACGTGCGCTCCTCAACGCCGCCAGCCAAAACGCCAACATCCGGTTCTTCGAAGACCACTTTGCCATTGATCTGATCACGACGCAGAAACTCGGGCGCTCGGAGAGCCAGCGATGCCTTGGCGCCTATGTCCTCTGCAAAGGAACAGGCCAGGTCCTGGTCTTCGCAGCCCCTGTCACCGTGCTGGCAACCGGGGGATGCGGAAAGGTGTATCTGTACACGACCAACCCGGACATCGCGACTGGCGACGGAGTTGCGATCGCGTACCGCGCCGGGGTGCGCATCGCGAACATGGAATTCATCCAGTTCCACCCGACCTGTCTCTATCACCCCAAGGCCAAGTCCTTCCTGATCAGCGAGGCGGTGCGGGGCGAAGGGGCGGTGCTCCGCACTTTCTCGGGCGCGGAGTTCATGGCCCAGTATCACCCCCTCCAATCGTTGGCGCCGCGGGACGTGGTTGCCCGGGCCATCGACAGCGAGATGAAGAAGAGCGGCAGCGCGCATGTGTACCTGGACATCACGCACAAATCGGCGCCGTTCATCATGCAGCGCTTCCCCAACATCTACCGCACCTGCCTCGAGTATGGCATCGACATGACCAAGGAACCGATCCCGGTCGTTCCGGCCGCTCACTACCAGTGCGGCGGCGTGGCGGCCACGGTCAACGGGGAAACCGACATCCCCGGCCTGTTCGTCGTGGGTGAGGCCGCATGCACGGGACTCCACGGCGCGAACCGTCTGGCCAGCAATTCACTGCTCGAAGCGGTGGTCTGCGCCCAGCGCGCAGCCCAATCCGCCGCTGCCCTGCCCTCGTACGGCGACTTCCGCAACATCCCGCCGTGGCAGTCGGGCCAGGCGCATAATCCGGACGAATTGGTCGTGGTGTCGCATCTGTGGAACGAGATTCGGCGCCTGATGTGGGACTACGTCGGCATCGTGCGCACGAACAAGCGGCTCCAACGCGCCGAGTCGCGGATTCGCAATCTGCAGAGCGAGATTCAACAGGATTACTGGGATTACGTGGTGACATCTGACCTCCTCGAACTGCGCAACATCGCGCTTGTGGCCGAATTGATCGTCCGGTGCGCCATGCACCGCCCCGAAAGCCGCGGGTTGCACTTCAATACCGATTACCCCCAGCCGGCCTCGGATTGGGCCCAAAAAGACTCGATCGTCTGCCGCATGCCCGACTCGACCCGGCGCGATTGACTCGAAGCGCAAACCGGATACCCTGCCGCCGTTGGACAAATCCATGCCTGCTTCTGACTCACTCGATGCGATGGAATGGAAGCCCCGCCCGCTGTGGTGGCGAGTGCTGCGCATTCTCCTCGGCCTGCTGATCATCGCGGCGCTCCTCCTGGCCGCCCTCTACTTCGCCTTCACAAACACGTCGTTTCTCAAACGCGTGGTGCTCCCGCGCCTGAGCGAGACCTGGAACGCGCAGATCACCGCCGCCGACCTCTCCGTCGACCCCCTGTCCTCGATCGAGTTGCACCAATTCCGCCTCGAAACCGAGGGGCCGGAACCGCTGTTCGAGGCCCAACGCCTGCTCCTGCGGTACCGTCCTTGGGGCCTGCTGATGGGGCGTCTCGAGTTCCCGGAAATCGTGGTCGAAGCGCCCCGGGGCATCTGGGTGCGCCAAGCGGATGGCAAGACCAATCTCGATCCCCTGAGGGACGCTTGGGGAAAACGGCCACGGACCGCGCGCCGGAGCGCCCGTCTGGAAATGGACATCGGGAGGATCACTGTCACTAACGGCGTTCTGCGTCTCCTGCGCCTGGCGTCCGACGGCGGCAGCCAGTTAAGCGAGATCAGCGCGCTGGAACTGGATCTTGAAGAGTTGGGTAACGAAAAGGAGGCGAGACTCGCGTTCCATGCAACGGCGGCTCACACGGCAACGCCCGCCTCGGGCCTCACAAATGTCCAGGGCCGATTGCAGGCCACCCTTGCAGGGGCCTTCACGGCCTCATTGGACAAAAGGCTTCGCGCGACATCGGCCCGAGGGGACGCCCGCCTGACCGTTGCCCAAAGCACAGGCACCTTGAGCGACCTGGCCGGACTCGTCGGAACCCTTGCCTGCGACTTCTCGGCCAATGAAATCCGGGATCTCTCCGCCCGATTCGAGCGCGACGGTCAGTCGCTGGGTGTCATCCGCGCCCGCGGTCCGATGGACCTCGCCCGGTCGGAAGCCAGGCTTTCGCTCGATGTCACCTCGATCGACCGCAACGTGCTCGACCTGGTGGGAGCGCCCTTCGGCCTCGATTTCCTCGACACCAAAATCAATGTGAAAACGACGCTCGATGTCTCCCGCGGCGGGGATCTGGTCGTTCTGACCGGGCGTTGGGTTCTCGAACAATTCAGCGTGCGCCACGGAGCAACCGCCAGCGCACCGGTCGACCTTGACCTGGACAGCCACCTGACGATCACCGAGAACGAGCAGTCCGCGATCCTCCATCGGTTCGCCCTCACGGGCCGACAGGCCCAGCGCGAACTGCTCAGCGCCACCCTCGACAACCCCATGTACCTGGCCTGGGGACGCCTCCCCCAGGGCGTCAATCAGTCGACTGTCCGAATCGCCATCCACGACCTGCGCCTGCGCGATTGGGCGCTCTTTCTCGGAACCAACGTGCCGGCCGGCATTCTCAGCGCAACCGGCGCCGTGACGTGTCAATTGAGCGGACGCCGATTCACCACCGATCTGGCCGGGGATCTCAAGGACGCGGAATGGGAACTGGCCGGCCGACGCTTCGATCGGGGAAACCTCAAGTTTACCGCTTTGGGCAACTTCTCGGATTACCGTTCGCTCCTCTTCGAGCGATTCACCGCGCACCTGAGCGAGGAGGATGTCCCCCTGGCCGTCGTCACGGGTTCCGCGGGTTACGATCTCACCACCCGCGATTCGAATGTGCAGTTCGTCTCGGAGTCAGGCGTGCCTCAATTCCTGTCCCAGTTCCCCGTGCCTCACCTGAACGCCTCGAGCGGTCGCGTCACGGTCGATGGCCTGTTCGCCCAGAATCGCGGTCAGCGCGCAGCCACACTCAACGTGAACCTCCGCGGGTTCAGCGGCGCTTATGACCTGTACCGCTTCGACAATCATGACGCGCGCATTGAAATCGGAGTCGAGAGCACGGGCCAGGAACTCACCCTGCGCCGCCTCCAACTCGCGTCCCGACAGGGGATCGGCCCCTTCGGCGGAGTCGACTTCGCCGGCAACTACAACCTGCACACCGATCGGGGAGAGTGCAAGATCAACATCAACGGCCTGTCCGAAGCCATCCTGCAGCCTCTCCTCGCCCCCCGCCTCTCGACCGTTCGGCTTCTCTCAGCCCGATTCACCGGAGACGGGATCGTCCAGCGCGATCCGGTGACGGGAACTTCGGTGCAATTGCAGACCCGCCTCACGGGGCTTCGTATCTCCGATCCCGCAGGTCTGATGCCCAATACGCCTCTGGACATCGAGTTCTCTCTCAATGGCAGCCTCTCCTCGAATCTTGTGGATTTGACGGAACTGGCCCTCAGGCTGCCTCCGACCCCGCGTGCGACCAACCAGATGGTCGTGCGAGGACGAATCGACCTGGCCCCCCCCAGCGGGTGGGTGGGGCAGGTGCGGGTGTCCGCCGAAGCGCTCGATTGGTCCGACATCCTGGATGCGCAGGCCACCAATCAGGCCCCAACCGTCGCCCCAGCCCGTCCCGCACACGCCTCGATGCCGCCCGCCGATGCCCCCCCGCCGCCGTCGGGCAGCATCAAGCTCCCCTTCCGGGAATGCATCGTCGATTGGCAGATCGGACGGCTTCACGCCAAGGACGCCGTCCTCTCCAACTGGACGGCCCGCGCGAAGCTCGCCGACAACATCCTGGTCATCGATCCATTCCAACTCACCGCCAATGGCGCCCCGCTTGGCGCCGTCGCCACAATCGATGCCGGCACTCCCGCCGCGTCTTACAACGTCATAGTGCAGTCGAGCAAACTGCCGATCGGACCTTGGGTGGATGCGTTTGCGCCGGACCGGAAAGGACGGATCACGGGCGATCTCGACGCGCATCTGCAATTCACGGGAACCGGGAGTGACGGCGCCAGTCTGCGGCAGAGCCTGGCCGGCATCTTCGATCTGGGCTGTGGCAACCTCAACCTCGCCACCACCGATCTTCGCACCCCATTGCTCAAATCCCTGATCCATGTCATCGAACGTATCCCCGAGTTGACGCGCAACCCAAACACGGCGCTCGCCGCCTCGACCAATTCGTCGACCGTTCCGAATCAAGAGGGAGACGGTGGCTGGACAGCCGAGATCGCCAAAGCACCCATCCAACTCATCGCCGCGCGCGGACGCGCCACCAGCGGCCGTGTCGAACTGGAATCGGGACGCCTCCAAAGCGCGGCGTTCCTGGCCGAGGGGCAGGGCGCGATCACGCTCGCTCCAGTGCTGGGCGATTCTCTGCTCGAAATCCCGGTGCAGGTCTTCTTGAGCCGGCCCCTGGCCGCCAAGGCGGGCCTCGTGCAGCCCGGCGCAACCACCGATGAGCCCCTTGTCAAGCTCCCTGACTTCGTAACCTTCGAAGGCACCCTGAAAGAACCCAGACCGAAGATCGATGGCCGAGCCCTGGTCGGGACTGCCGTCGATTTGGGCGCCGCTTTTCCCTCAACCCAGTCCAATCCAACGGTTCTCCCCAACGCCTCTCTCGACTCGACAGCACCAAAATGAACTCTATACGCGATTATCTCGCGGCAAACGAAGCTCGTTTCGTTGACGAACTGTGCGCCTACGTGCGGTTTCCCAGCGTCTCCGCCCAACCGAATCACCGCGCCGATCTTCAGGCATGCGCCGATTGGCTGCGCCAGCACTGCCAGGCCATCGGTCTCGAGGCCTCTTTGTGCCCAACCTCGGGCCACCCGATCGTCCTCGCTCGTACGCCGCGCTCGCGCGGACGCAACAAACCGCATTACGTGGTCTACGGCCACTATGACGTCCAACCACCGGAACCATTCGAGCTTTGGAAATCGGCCCCCTTCGAGCCCCGGATCGAGGGACGATCCCTGTACGGACGCGGCGCCAGCGACAACAAGGGACAACACCTGGCCCATATTAATGCAGTCGAAGCGTATCTCCGGACAGGGACGGAATTGCCGTGCGATCTCACCTTCGTCATCGAGGGCGAGGAAGAAGTGGGAAGCCGCAGTCTGGCGGAATTCCTGAAGGAGCGCCGGCAGGATCTGCGCTGCGAGGCGGTGGTCGTTTCGGACAACGGCATGCCGGCGCCGGGCTTGCCGGCGCTCACCTACGCCCTCCGCGGCGTCGCAGCCCTCGAGATCAAACTCGTCGGGCCGAACCGCGATCTGCACTCCGGCATCTTCGGCGGCTCGGTCGACAACCCGGCGATGGCCCTCTGCCAACTGCTGGCCCAAATGCGCGATCGGCGCGGACGCGTCGCCGTTCCTGGCTTCTACGACGATGTGCTGCCGCTCACGTCCTACGAGCGCAAGCAACTGGCCCGACTCCCGTTCAATGCGAAGAGCTATGCCCGTTTTCTCGGCGTGCCGCAGTTGTACGGCGAGCGCGGCCATACGAGTTGGGAACAACGCAGCGCCCGCCCCACGTTCGAAATCAACGGTCTCACCAGCGGCTACCAGGGCGAGGGCAGCAAGACCATCGTCCCATCCTGGGCCAGCGCCAAAATCACCGTGCGATTGGTCCCCAACCAGCAACCGGCGCGCATCCTCCGGCTCGTCAAAAAACACCTCGAACACCTCTGCCCGCCCACCGTGCGCGCCGAGATCAAGACCGGGCACGGCGGCCAGCCCTACCTGTTCTCGCCCACCAGCCCAGCAGCTCAGGCCGGCCTGCGCGCCCTGAAGACCGCGTTCGGACGCGACCCGGTTTTGCTGCGCGAAGGGGGATCCATCCCGATCGTCACCGACTTCAAGCGCATCCTCGGCGCCGACACGTTGCTGCTGGGCCTGGCCCTCCCCGACGACAACGCGCACTCGCCGAACGAGAAGTTCAATCTCGACAACTACGCCGCCGGAATGCGCCTGGGCGCCGCCCTCTGGCCCGAGTTGGCTGGCACGGCAGCCTGACCCGCAGTTTTCGCGCCCGATTGGCGCACAGGACGGTCAGACGTCGCAGGAGGACTGCCATGCGGATCAACCCGCGCCGTCATCGGGTCAGCCGTTCACCGCTCAAACCGAGCGGTCCGGTTTCCGCGGGTTCTGCCACAGTAAGTTCACGACACACAGCAACACGAGGCCACTGACCACACACACGGCCAGGAGCAGACCCGCCTGCATCCAGCGCCCGTACAGCAACGTGCCCACAGTGAACAGGGACGACCAGATCAGCGCGCACCCGGACGTCCACCCCATCAGTGCGAGCGGGATGTTCTCGCGCGTGGCAGCCGCCTCGTGCTCGGCCAAACCCGCTTCCTCCCGAATGCGCCGCCATCCGGGGCCGAAAGGACGGACTTTGCGATAGAACTCGATCAATGTCTGCCGCTCGGTTTGCGGGCCGAGGAACGCCGTCAGGACCCAGCACACGGTCGTCACCGCCACCGTGATCACCAGCGCATGGTGGGTCGAGATCTCGTAACCGGCATGTTTCTTGAGAACTAGAAAAACCAGGGAAACTCCGAACGAACTGACCATGGCCACCACTTCGCACCAGGCTGTGATGCGCCACCAGAACCATCGCAACAGGTAGAGCAAGCCCGTGCCCGCGCCGATCTGGAGGATAATGTCGAAGCTGTCCTTGGCGGTGTCCAACAGATACACCATGCCGCTCGACGCGAGGAACAGGCCCACCGTGGTGAGCCGCCCGACTGCCACGTAATGCTTTTCACCCGCGTCCCTGCGGATGAAACGGCGGTAGAAATCGTGCACCAGATACGACGAACCCCAGTTCAGATGCGTCAGAATGGTCGAGGAATTCGCCGCAATCAGCCCGCCCACCATCAGGCCGATGAAGCCGACCGGCAGGAACTTGAGCATGGCCGGGTAGGCGATGTCGTGCCCGAGCAACTTCGAATCGAGATTGGGAAAGGCCTTCTGAATGTCCGACAACTGCGGATACACGATCAACGAGCACAAGCCGACGAGAATCCAGGGCCAGGGACGCAACACATAGTGGGCGACGTTGAAGAAGAGCACCGCGCCCAGCGAGTCCTTCTCCGATTTCGAGGCCAGCATCCGCTGGGCAATGTAGCTGCCGCCCCCCGGCTCGGCCCCCGGGTACCAGGTTGCCCACCACTGCACAGCGAGCGGCATGATGAACACCGCAACCGCGATGTTCCAGTTGTTGGTGAAGTCGGGCAGGAGATTCAAGTAATGCAGCATGGTCTGACCGTCGGGACCATGCATGGGCCCGGAGAGGCGCTCGACCATCACGCTCAAGCCGCCAACGTGCTGCACCGCAAAGAACGCCGCCGCCACAACCGCCGTCATCATCAGAACAAACTGGATCATGTCGATCACCAGCACCCCCCATAGCCCCGAATGCGCCGCGAAGATCACATTCAGAATCCCGCACACCACCAGCGTCTGCCACCGCGGCAGCCCGAACAGCACGTTCGCGATCTTGCACGCGGCCAGATTCACTGTCGCCATGATGACGCAGTTGAAAAAGAGCCCGAGGTACACCGACCGAAAACCCCGCACCACGCTCGCCGCCTTGCCCGAATACCGCCGCTCGTAATACTCGAGATCCGTCATAACCTCCGACCGCCGCCACATGCGCGCATAGAAAAAAACGGTCGCCACACCGGTCAGCGCAAACGCCCACCAGACCCAATTGCCCGCAACCCCGTTGCGCCGCACTATGTCCGTCACCAGATTCGGGGTGTCGCTGCTGAAAGTCGTCGCCACCATCGACAATCCGGCCAGCCACCAGGGCACCGAACGCCCCGAGACGAAAAACTCGGAGGTGTTTTTGCCGGCGCGTTTTCCGAAAAAAAGGGCGGGAATGAAGCAGACGAACAGCGAGGCCGCAATAATGCACCAATCGATGATTTGCAGTTTCATGTGATCTATCCCGCCCGCGCCCCCGATCCGGACCCGCCGCACGCGAACGTGTGCGGGCAGTAAATCCGCGCCGGCGCGCCGGTTCAAGACTCGAGTCATGGAGCACTGGATTGCAGGTTTGGAATCTGCGGGGCTGCGATGAACTCGGAGGCCCGTGCGCCAGACCAGGCCCTTGTCGGTTCCAAACCGGCGATGCGGCAGATTGAGAACCCGCGCCGCGCCCAAGACAACGTCGAAAAACCTCAGACACTGGAACGTCCGACGCGTCTGCAAGCAGTCTTGACAGCGCGCGGTCGATTGCTTTCATCCCACTGTTCGACGCGATTGCGCAACGTGAGTCACCGGACTGGCCTGCGCGAGCCGGAAAGGCTTTTCGGGACGGTGAAGAGACAACCAAACAGCGAAAAGGTCACGATATGGCAGGCAAAGCAAAACGCACAACGCACCGCAGCAGCGCTGGCAAGTGACTCTACGCCGTCAGGGATGCCAAAGGCCGATTCAAGGACATCCAGACCTACGAACGCGCGCATCGGGCCGATCTGAAGCGCAAGAGCAAGGCAGAGAAGTCGAGCTGACGCGCCAACGTGCAGCCGGGCGAATGCCCCGTCCTTCGGCGTCGCAGCACCGACACTCGAGCGGACCGAAGTGCGTGCCATGGGTCAAGGCGTCCCGAGTGGCGCTTGACCGATGTTGGTGTTTGCCCGCACGCGCGGCGCCAGTGCCGCGGCGCGGGCCGACCGCGCGGCCCCTTGCGCTGTGAGAACCCAGATGCAGGCCCAGGGACGAAGTTTGCCTGTGTGCGGGGCGGCTTCGTGTTTCACACTGAGCTCCGCCGAACACATTTGCTGGTTTTGGTGTCAATGGTTCCATAGGATTTGAGACGATGAGCATGGATATCAATGCGATCAGCGAGAGGGTGCAGCGCGCGAGTGCCTTCACCGGACCCCTGATCCAGGAAATCGGGCGGGTCGTGGTCGGTCAACACTATCTTGTCGAGCGGCTGCTGGTGGGTCTGCTCGCCAACGGTCATGTGCTGCTCGAAGGCGTCCCCGGCCTGGCCAAGACCCTCTCGGTCAAGTCCCTCGCCGCGGCTGTCGCCACCCGGTTCAGCCGCATCCAGTTCACACCCGATATGCTGCCTGCCGACGTGATCGGCACCCAGATCTACGCGCCCACACAGCGCAAGTTCACGGTTCGCCAGGGCCCCATCTTCGCAAACTTCATCCTGGCCGACGAAATCAACCGCGCGCCCGCCAAGGTCCAGAGCGCCCTGCTCGAGGCCATGCAGGAACGGCAGGTGACCATCGGCGACGAGACATTCCCGCTCGATGAGCCGTTCCTGGTTCTGGCCACACAAAACCCGATCGAACAGGAAGGCACCTATCCCCTGCCCGAGGCGCAGGTCGACCGCTTCACGCTCAAGCTCAAAATCGGGTATCCGTCTCGCGACGAGGAGCGTCAGATCCTCGATTTAATGGCCCGCACCAGCGGCCAACCCCACACCAACCCGGTGGTCATGCCCGAACAGATTCTCCAGGCGCGCGAAGTGATCAACGAGATCTACATCGACGACAAGGTCAAGGACTACATCGTCGATCTCGTCTGCTGCACCCGCGAGCCGGACAAATACAAGATTCCCGTGCGCGAGTTCATAGAACTCGGCGCCTCGCCGCGCGCGACGATCGGGCTCACGCTCTGCGCGAAAGCGCATGCGTTCCTGCGCGGGCGCGGCTACGTCACCCCCCAGGATGTCAAGACCATCGGCATGGATGTCCTCCGTCACCGGGTCACAGTCACCTACGAGGCCGAGGCGGAGGACAAGACCTCCGAGACCATCATCCAACGCATCTTCGACGAGCTGCCGGTGCCATGAGGGCCGCGGGAGGGCTTCTCGAGCAACCGGGCCCGCGCTGTTGCGGATTCGCCGATGATTCCCAAAGACATCATTAAAAAGATCCGCCTCATCGAGCTGCGCACCAACCGGCTCGTGAGCGAGGCGCTGGCCGGACGCTACCAGAGCGTCTTCAAAGGCCAGGGAATGAACTTCGACGAGGTGCGCGAGTACCAGCCCGGAGACGAAATCCGATTCATCGACTGGAACGTCACGGCGCGGATGAATCATCCGTTCGTGAAGAAGTTCGTCGAGGAACGCGAACTGACCGTCGTGCTCGTCGTCGACTTGAGCGGGTCCGGGTTGTTCGGCTCCGGAGAACAATCCAAGCGCGAACTGGCCGCCGAGGTCGCCTCCGTCCTCGCCTTCTCGGCCATCCGCAACAACGACAAGGTCGGCCTGATTCTCTTCACCGACACGGTCGAAAAGTACATCCCACCGCGCAAGGGACGGCGCCACGTGCTGCGCGTCATTCGCGACATCCTCTATTGGGAGCCGCGCCGCGCCGGCACGGATTTGAACAACGCGCTCGAGTTCCTGAGCCGCGTCGTGCCTCACCGCGCCATCGTGGTCGTCCTCTCCGATTTCCTGGGCCAGACAACTCCAACCCGCATGGAAATGGCCGCGCATCTCCGCCGCCGCGTTGTCCTTTCCGAAACCCTCGCCCAGGCCTCGCTCGCCTGCCTGCGCCAGGCCAATCGCCGCCACGACGTCGTCGCCGCCCAGATCATCGACCGTTTCGAACTCGCCCTGCCCAACCTCGGCTACCTCGTTCTCAAGGACGCCGAGACCGGCGAGGTGGTGGAAGTCAACACCGGCGACGACCGCAAGCGAAATGCATTCGTCCAGCGACAGGAACGATTCCAGCGCGACCTCCTGAAAATCTTTCGTGCCGCCAAGGTCGATTCCATCCAACTGCGAACCGATCGCCCCTACGCGGCGGCTTTGGGGCGCTTCTTCGAGATGCGCGAGAAGCGCCGCCGTCACGGTTGACATGGCCACGCGCGCTCCACTCAAGATTCTCACTCCGCCCCAGTCGGCGCCCGCCACCAACGCCGCGGTCGAACTCGACATTCGCGAGGTCAAGCCGCCCGTCGAAATCCCCAACCCCTGGGTCTGGGCGGCGTGGGCCCTGGCGCTCCTCGCGCTCCTCCTCGGCGCCTGGACCGCCTGGACCAGGCGGCGCCGCGCTCGAACCCGCCCCCCGAGCGTGCCCTCCGTGCCGGCCCACGTCCGCGCTCGCGAGAAGCTCCAGGCCGCCCTCAAATTCCTCAGCCAGCCCGAACCGTTCTGCGTCGCCGTCTCGAACGCCCTGCGCGCCTATCTCGAGGAGCGGTTCGACCTGCATGCCCCCGAGCGCACAACCGAGGAGTTTCTCCTCGAACTCCAAATCAGCGAACGGCTCGACGCCGACCAGAAGGAGCGCCTGGGCGACTTCCTCTCCCGCTGCGACCTCGTCAAGTTCGCCCGCTACGAACCGACCGAGGTCGAGCTTCTCGAATTGCACGCCGCCGCCCTCCGGTTGGTGGGGGAGACAGAGCCCCATCCGTTCGACTCCGAGACCGCTCCGCCGAGCCCAGAGACTCCACCTTCCGCAAGCGACGGGAGCCGTCTCGAGGACCTCGAACCCGATCGCCTTCAGCAAGGCGAAGCCCCGGCCGCCGCCGCATTCAACCCATCCCGTCACGGCTGATATGCACTTCGCCCATCCATGGCTTCTCCTTGGTCTGGTGCTTCTGCCCGTGGCTGCCTGGTTGAAAGGCCGGCTCGGCGGTCAACCCGCCTTCCTCTACTCCTCGGTGGCCCTGGTCAAAGGCATCTCCGGCCTCACCCAATCCCACGTCGGCGCCATCCTGCGCCGCATGCGCTGGCTTGCGCTGGCCCTGTTGATCATCGCCCTGGCACGCCCCCAGATTGGCCTGGGCGAGGCCAAGGTGAAAGCCAGCGGCGTCGACATCGTGGTGGCACTCGACCTCTCGGGCAGCATGAAGTCGGAGGACTTTCAACTCCGCGACAAGCCGGCCAATCGCCTCCAGGTGGCCAAGGAAGTGCTCCGCACTTTCGTTCACAAACGCAAGAACGACCGGATCGGCCTGGTCGCCTTCGCCGGACGCCCCTACATCGCTGCGCCGCCCACGCTCGACCACGAGTTCCTCCTCGAAACAATCGAACGGTTGAACCTGGGCACCATCGAAGACGGCACGGCCATCGGCTCCGCCCTCAGCGCAGCCCTCAATCGCCTGCGCGACCTCCAGGCCAAAAGCAGGATCGTGATCCTCATGACCGACGGCCAAAACAACGCAGGCAAAGTGCCGCCAGCCACCGCCGCCGAAGCGGCCCAGGCCCTCGGTGTCAAAGTCTACACCATCGGCGTCGGCACCCGCGGCAAGGCGCCCATGCCCTACATCGACCCCTTCGGCTACAAACGCTATCAGCAGGTCGATGTCGATATCGACGAAGAGGCGCTGCGGCAGATCGCCCAGCGCACCGGCGGCGCCTACTACCGGGCCACCGACACCGCCAAGCTGCGCGAGATCTACGACGAGATTGACCGGCTCGAAAAGACGGAGGTCGAGGCCAAGAAATACCAGCGGTTCAAAGAACTCTTCCCCTGGCTGGCGCTGCCCGCCTTCCTCCTCCTCATGCTCGAAATCATCCTCAGCCAGACCGTCTGGCGCAAATTGCCCTGAACGATGACCTTCGCCCATCCCCAAATGCTCTGGTTGCTGGCGGCCGTCCTGCCCCTGCTCGCCTGGTTCCTGGTTTGGGCCTGGCGCAAGAAACAGGCGATGATCGCCCAGTTCGTCCAATCCCGACTGCTCGCCCAGTTGACAGTCGGCGTGTCGACCCGTCGACAGAAGCTGCGCCTCGTCTTTCTGGGCGCCGCCGTGGCCTTGATCCTGTTCGCCCTGGCGCGCCCCCAACTGGGATTCGCCTGGGAAGAAGTCCATCAGCGCGGATTGGACATCCTGGTGGCCGTCGATACCTCCCGCAGCATGCTGGCCACCGACGTGGCGCCCAACCGGCTCGCCCGGGCCAAACTCGCCGCTCTGGATTTGATGCGCGCAGCCCGCTCGGATCGTCTCGGGCTGATTGCGTTCGCGGGCACCGCGTTCCTCCAATGCCCCCTCACGCTCGATGACAACGCCTTCGCCGAAAGCGTCAATTACCTCGATGTCGACACCATCCCCCAAGGCGGCACGGCTATCGCCGAGGCCATCGACACCGCCATCCGCGCCTTCAAGGAGAGCGAAGACAACCATAAGATTCTCGTTCTCTTCACCGATGGCGAGGATCACGAGGCCGGCGTGCTCGAAGCCGCCGCACG
>Ga0208694_1001872_pt1 | contig 23955 bp, 19 predicted proteins | sample AD_UKC078_MetaG_FD_184442 | JGI IMG/M metagenome (GOLD analysis project Ga0208694, IMG submission 184442) | Active sludge microbial communities of municipal wastewater-treating anaerobic digesters from USA - AD_UKC078_MetaG (SPAdes) (version 2) | ecosystem: Engineered > Bioreactor > Anaerobic >...
AAATCCAAAAAGTTTAATGTTAGGTGCTGCTGCTCAACTAGGTATTTTTATTACTTATTTTATTGCAATAGGACTTGGATTTTTACCTCAAGAAGCTGGTTCAATTGGAATTATTGGAGGAGCTGACGGACCAACAGCTATTTATATAACAAGTAAGTTAGCACCTCATATTTTAGGAGCAGTAGCTATTGCAGCGTATTCATATATGGCATTGATACCTGTTATTCAACCGCCAATTATGAAAGCGTTGACAACAAAAAAAGAAAGACAAATTACAATGAAACAACTAAGGGAAGTTTCAAAAAGAGAAAAAATTATTTTCCCAATTGTGATTACTATAGTAGCAGCATTAATAGTTCCATCAGCTACTACATTAATTGGTTGTTTGATGCTCGGAAACTTATTAAGAGAAGCAGGTGTTGTAGAAAGATTAAGTAAAATGGTTCAAAATGAATTGATTAATATTGTTACTCTTTTCCTTGGAATTTCTGTTGGTGCTACTGCAAGTGCAGATGTTTTCTTGACTGAACAAACAATTAAAATAATCGTATTAGGAGTTATTGCCTTTAGTTTTAGTACTGCTGGAGGTGTTTTAATTGTTAAAATTATGAATTTATTCTCAAAAGAAAAAATGAATCCTTTAATTGGCTCTGCTGGTGTTTCTGCTGTACCTATGGCTGCACGTGTTTCACAAATCGAAGGTCAGAAAGCTGATCCAAGCAATTTCTTGTTGATGCACGCAATGGGACCTAATGTTGCTGGAGTAATTGGTTCGGCTGTGGCAGCAGGTTTGTTGTTGAGCTTCCTTGGATAAATTAAAAATACTATATATTAAATGCCTCGATTTGGAGGCATTTTTTTTATATATTTACAAAAAAATATTATTATGAAAGCAATGATTTTTGCAGCCGGTTTAGGAACAAGATTGGCTCCTTTAACAAACGATAAACCAAAGGCTTTAGTAGAAGTAGGAGGAAAGCCAATGCTTGAAATGCAAATCGAAAATCTTAAAAGTTATGGAGTAAAATATATTGTTATTAATATTCATCATTTTGCCGACCAAATTATAAATTTCATAAAATCAAAAGATTTTGGAATAGAAATACATTTTTCAGATGAAAGTGATTTGCTATTAGATACTGGAGGTGGATTGAAAAATGTAAAAAAATATTTTCAAAAAGGAGATAATTTTTTAGTTCATAATGTAGATATTTATTCAGATATAAATCTTAAAGATTTTTACAATTACCATATTACTGGAAACAATTTGGTAACACTTGCAGTTAAACACAGAAATAGTACTAAAAAATTACTTTTTGATGAAAATTTACAGCTTTGTGGCTGGAAATCTTTATCTGACGGTAGAAAAATTATTAGTATAGAAAAACCACAATATGACGAAATGGCATTTAGTGGAATTTATGTATTTAATTATAAGATATTTGATGAAATAACAAAAACTGGAGCATTCCCAATTATCCCTGAACTTTTAGAAATTACAAAAACCCAAACTATTAAAGCTTGGGTTGCTGATAATAATAATATTTTAGATTTGGGCAAGCATGAAGCTCTTATCCAATATGAAAAATTAATTTAACAGTCTTGAAAAGTGCGTAAAAACCATATAGTTAGACTATTGCATTTTTACTTTATCAGCTAGCTTTTCTAAAAGCTGTTCTTTTTCATGATAACCAACAACTCTTTTCACTTCTTTACCATTTTCAAATAAAATCATACAAGGAATACCTGTAACATTGTATTTAGAAGAAATGTTTTTATTATTATCAATATTTATTTTAGTAATGGTAATTTGAGAGTTGTACTCAGTTGCAACATCTTCAAGAATAGGCTGCATCATTTTGCAAGGACGACACCAATCTGCATAAAAATCTACTAAGACCAAACCTTTTTTAATACTCGTATTAAAGTTAGATTCAGTTAATTCTTTAATGTTTGATTTTGCCTCTTGAGCATTCAATTCGCTAAATGTAAAAATGCCTAATAAAAAAATTGAGGCAAAAAATAAAACTAAATTTTTCATATCGTTCATTAATTTATTATTACTTATTAAAATTTAAACTTGATTCAATATATTTGCTAATCTCATTTTGCTCACTTAAATCAAACCACTTTGCATCTTCATATCTGCGGAACCATGTTAGTTGTCGCCGAGCAAAATTTCGAGTATTTTTCTTTAATAATTCTATAGAATCTTCCAAAGAACGTTTTTTCTCAATAAATTCAAACAATTCTTTATAACCAATTGTTTTAAGAGCAGGTAAATTTCTGTATTGATAAGTATCGTAAGCTTCTTCCACCAAACCATTCTTTATCATTTTATCAACTCTTGAATTTATTCTTTCATACAGTATATTTCTATCTAAATCTATGCCAATTTTTATAGTATCGAAATTTCTTTCAACTGCTTGATTTTTACGAAATTGTGAAAAAGGTTTGCCAGTTTGATAGAATATTTCTAAAGCTCTAATCAGCCTTTTTTGGTTTTTTAAGTCAACAATTTTGTAATATTCTGGATCATGTTTTAATAATTCGTGTCTTAAATATTCTATTCCATTTTTTTCGTAAAGTTCATTAACATATTCTCTAATTTCGGGATCATGGTCGGGCATTTCGTCTATTCCATTTAAAACTGCGTCTATATACAAACCAGAACCTCCAACCATTACGGCAATGTTGTTTGTTGTAAAATATTCTGTTAAAGCATTAATGCAATCATGTTCATATTGATAAATACTGTAATGCTCATGAATAGAAACAGTGCTGATAAAGTGATGTTTTATACTGTCTAATTGTTCTGTGCTAGGTTTTGCAACACCAACGCCAAGTTCTTTGTAAATTTGTCGCGAATCGGCAGAAAATATTTCAGATTTAAAATAATTTGCAATTTCAATGCTAACATCTGTTTTTCCAACACCTGTAGCACCAAATATTATGACTAATGTATTGCTTTTTGACATTTATTAAAAATCGTAATCATCAATATTTTCAAAGCCTATATCGTCATAGCCATCGTCATCGTAGTCATCATCGTAAAAGTCGTCTTCTTCAAACTCATCGTCAATGTCGTCAATAAAAATTTGTTCGGGTGCTTTTCCTTTCGACAATGTACAAATAGGAAATTCTAATAAATGGTCGTTTTTTTCTACTTTTCTGATATTTACAATTTCAATAAAAAATGCTCTTTCTGAGAAAAAATCAAAAATATAGATATAGCGTTGTCCAATTTTTGGCTCAAAATGATTTAATTTTGTTTCTTCCATTAGTAGTGCATCTGCTTGACTTTCAGCATCAATTCTATCATGAACAATTTCATCTAGCTTATCCCAAGATTTATTTGATAGATAAAACATGCTAAGTAGGCTAGAGTCAAAATTACATGCAGCTTGAATTGCTAAACTTAAATCTAAAAAATTGCTTTCTTCGTGGAGTTCTATGTCTCTAACAAACTCATCGTCTTTGCCAAATACTAATCTATATTTTATTATCATAATTATTTAATTAAAAAATTTATAGTGTCAACATTATCAGCATATTCATATAGTTCAGGATTCTGGCTCGCACCAAAATCAAGCCTATTTGCAATATTATCAATTTTTGTAATAACACATTGTAATTCTTCTGATTTTTTATTTATATTTTCAATTAATTCTTCTTTTTTGTCGTAAAACTCAAAATTTAGAACAGAAACATAAGATTGCAAATCTTTATTTTCTCTTAAAAATAAATGACCAAGATTTGTGATTGGAACTTTATTCATTGTAAATATTGCAAATCTGTAATCTAAATTATTTGCGTATTTATTGTGATTTCTTAAAAATGAATATTTTTCAATTGCTTTAGAAAGAGCTTCAAAATTATAATTTTTAGGTACATAAAGTTTTGTAACATTTCTACAGCCAAGACCAAAGTAAAGGAAAATATCATCTGCTAAATTTTCTAAATCTTTTTGAGTTTCGTTTCCATCTAAAATTGCGATAGAAGTTCTATTTTTTCTTAAAATATTTGGAGTTTTAGCAAAATAATATTCAAAATAGCGGTTAGAATTATTGCTTCCAGTCGCAATTATTTTATCAAAATTCCCCATTAAGGAATCGCAAATTATAATTTTTTCGTCAGAAATATTGCCTATGGTTTTTAGTCTTTCTATTACCCATCTCATCAGAATATTATCTTTAGACGACAATTTTATTTTTAAGTTATATCCGCAAATAAAACCACTAATAAAATCGTGCATGCCAACCATAGGAATATTACCAGCAAAAACTAAACCCAAAGTTTTTGGTGTAGAAAAATTAGGTAAATTATAATTTTGAAGCCAAGCCGAAATTTTATCTTCGCTTAATAATTTACTCCATGTTTTGAGAGAATATTTCACAAAATCAGGAATAAACCAAGGATTAGACACATAAATACTATTAAATCCAGGAAAATTATTGCTATTTTCATTTTCTAAAACTTCAAAAAAATTTTCCCCCAAATTTACTAATATTTGAATTTTACTTCTCAACTTTAAGTTTTCAACTTTCAACTTTTAACTTTTAACTTTTAACTGAGTCTAGTATCCCATAGCGTCCCATGTAGAATCAAAAGTTTCTTTAATTATTTCAGTACTTTCAGTGAAACTTCCAACAATTGCAAGTAGGATTATGAAGAATAAAGAAATACAAAGACCTACTATTGCTAAAATTTTTCCTGTTTTAATATTTGAATATGAATTTTCACTGTAAAAATCGGGATTTTGTAGATATTTATTTTTTGCACTTGGGAAAAGGGCGAGAGCAATTATCGCTAAAATTGGAGAAACACAAGCACCACAACATAAAATAGTTACTAATGATAATATTCCTAAAGTTAAAATTGCACCAGAGTTTGGAATATTAGGTTTCAAATCATTTTTAGCTTGATTTGTGCTTGTTTCATCAAAACCTCGATTTTGGTTTGAATCTTGATTTTGACTTTGATTATTTGAATTATTGCTAGAACTATTGCTACTTTCGTTAGCGTAAGTATTATAGTTGAAGCCTCTTTCCTCTGGGTCTGGAATAGGAGGAATATTAAAATTCATGTTATTATCGTTTTCTGCCATAATTATACATTTTTATATAGACTACAAATGTACAAAATTAATTTAAGTTAAAAATGTTTTTAGACTATATTTCAATATTAAAATGAAGAGTTTTTTTTATTTTCTTCTGCCAGTTTGTCTTTTTTTGTCTGATTTTGGAGTAGGTTTGTTATCTTTTTTTCTAAAATCAGGTTTTTCTTTTTTGTTAGAGTTTTTTATCTCTATTTTTAAACGTTTTCCAGCATATCTTTTATTATTAAAAGCTCTTATAACTTCGTTTTCATAATTGGAATCCATTTCAAAAAAAGTATAGCCTGGCATAATTTCAATTTTCCCTATGTCAGCACCAGCAATGTTGTCGTTAGTATTGATTAAATCTAAAAGTTTCCCCTTATTCAATCCATCTTTTGCACCAAGAGTTAAGAAAAACTTAGTATATCCTGATTTTCCTTGATTTTTTGCTTTATTACTTCTTTTATTTTCTTTGAAATCGGGTTCGTTTAAGTCGTAAGCATTTTTATAATAAGTCAAAAATCTAGAAAACTCAACAGCTACAAATCGTTTTATTAGTTCATCTCTATCTAACCAGCTTAATTTTTTTAAAATTATAGGCAAAAATTGATCTATTTCTGGGTCTATTTCAGAAAGATGTTCAATTCTATCAATAATATGCATAAGTTGCTTTGTACAAACTTCTTTGCCATCGGGAACTTGTCTGCGGTTTATAGGTTTTTTTAGAAGTTTTTCAATTTCTCGAATTTTGTGCAGTTCTCTATTGTGAATTATTGTGATAGCTTCGCCTTTTTTCCCTGCTCTGCCTGTACGTCCAGTTCTGTGTATATAAATTTCTCTTTCGTCAGGAAGGTTGTAATTTATAATATGGCTAAGGTCATTTACATCAAGTCCACGAGCAGCAACATCGGTAGCGACAAGTAATTGCAAATTTCCACTTCTAAATCTGTGCATAACATGGTCGCGTTGTGCTTGCGATAAATCGCCATGCAAAGCATCTGCATTATAACCATCTTGAATAAGTTTATCTGCAACTTCTTGAGTTTCGGCACGAGTTCTACAAAATACAATTCCGTAAATATCTGGATTTATGTCAGCAATACGTTTTAAGGCTAAATATCTGTTTTTTGCATTTACTTGATAGTAAAAATGTTCAACATTTTCTGCTCCTGAATTTTTTGTTCCTACCGAAATTTCTAAAGGATCGTGCATATAGAGTGATGCAATTTTCATAATTTCGGGTGGCATGGTGGCAGAAAATAATAAAGTTTGCTTTTCTATTGGTGTGGTTTCTAAGATAGCATCAATATCTTCTTTAAATCCCATGTTTAGCATCTCATCAGCTTCGTCTAAAACCAAAAAAGATATTTGATTAATTTTTAAAACTTTTCTATTTATCAAATCTAAAACTCTGCCGGGCGTTCCAACAACAACTTGAGAACCTTTTCTTAAATCTTTAATTTGATTTTCGATTGACGCACCGCCATAAACCGCAGTTATACGAATTTCGGGCAAATATTTTGCATAATTCTGCATATCTTTTGCTATTTGCACGCAAAGCTCGCGAGTGGGCGAAAGAATAATTGATTGTGTAATTTTATTTTGATAGTCGATTTGATTGAGAATAGGCAAACCAAAAGCAGCGGTTTTACCAGTCCCAGTTTGAGCTAAACCAACTAAATCTCTGTCAGAATTTAATAGGTGAGGTATTGTTTTTGCCTGAATAGGCGTAGGATTTATATATCCAAGTTCTTTTATGGCTTTAAGAATTTCTTTGCTTAAACCATAGTTTTCAAATAATTGCATTTTTTTTAAATTTCAGGTTGCAAAGATAAACAATAATTAATAAAATTGTCTAAACAATAAAACTTCCTGAAATACTTCTGAAATTATATACCTTATTAATTATATCGCCAAAAAGTGGACCTATAGAAAGTACTTTTATTTTATCCGATGCTCCTTCTTTTATTGGAATAGAGTCTGTGGTAATAAATTCAATAATTGGTGAATTATTTAATCTTTCGTAAGCAGGACCAGACAACACAGGGTGAGATGCAACCACTCTAACAGATTTAGCACCTTTGTCCATCATAATATTTGCCGCCATTACAATAGTTCCCGCAGTATCAACCATGTCGTCAGTAATTATTACATTTTTGCCTTCCACATCACCGATCACCATCATTTCGCCTACTTCGTTTGCTTTTACGCGTGATTTATGAGCAATAGCCATGTCGCAACCTAAGAAATGAGAATAAGCTTTTGCACGTTTCGAGCCACCCATGTCGGGTGAAGCAATTACTAAATTGTCTAGATTTAAATTTTTTAGATAGGGCACAAACAAAGCAGATGCGTAAACATGGTCAACAGGAACATTGAAAAATCCTTGAATTTGATCTGCATGTAAATCCATAGTCATAATGCGGTCAACTTTTGCAGCTGTGAGTAAATCGGCAATTAATTTTGCACCAATAGCAACGCGTGGCTGGTCTTTTCTGTCTTGACGAGCAAAACCAAAATATGGAATTACTGCTACAACTTTATATGCCGAAGCTCGTTTTGCAGCATCAACCATAAGCATAAGCTCAAACAAATTATCTACAGGTGGAAAAGTACTTTGAATTAAAAATACTGTACAACCACGAACAGATTCATCTAAACTTGTAATAAATTCGCCATCACTAAAACGTGTAAAACTACTTTTACCTAGACTATAAGTTTTTAGAGTATCGATAGGATTACCCGATTCTAGGTGCATTTGTTTTTGAGCTTGATTATAACCATCTATAATTTTTATAGCTAAATCGCGATTTGCCGAACCAGCAAAAAATTTAATTGGTGAGTGCATCTTTTATAAATTTTGTTTATTGATTGCAAAATTACAAAAATAAAAGAAGTTTGTAAAAATTAATCTGAGATTGATATTAACTAGTTTTCAACAAAATTAAATTCAATTTTAATATATAAAATCATTCTTGTAAAATGATGAAAATCAGCCATATAGATTTAAAGTGATAAAGTTTCTTATAATTTTATTTGTTCTATTTATTACTATTACATAAATTTTTTGTAACTTAGCAAAGTATTTAAAAAGTTTTGTTATGATTAAATTTTTTAATCTTTTAATTTTAATATTTACAGCAAATGTATTGTTAGCACAACATACATTGTTTTTTGAAATTCCAGAATGTCCTACAAGTAGCATAGGAGAATTTAAAAACTTTAATGAAACTAAAATTTATCCAAATCCAGCATCGGAGCAGTTGAATATTGAATTGAAAAACTTTTCAACTTGTAAATTGGAAATTTTAGATTTAAACGGCAGAATTATTAGTGTTGAAAATGCAAAATTTGAAAATTCAACTATTAAAATTGATATTTCAAATCTAGAAAAGGGATTTTATATCCTGCAAATACGTGATAAAGAAAAATATTTTAGAAAAAGTTTTGTAAAAATTTAGCCATGAAAAATAATACTTTTAAATTATTAATAGCTTTAATTTTTATCCTTAACTTTAATTTTGTAGCAATGTCTCAAGATTATTGTCAGGGAGATAATTTTACATTACAAGCCACAAACTATGTTGCAGGAACAGTGCAATGGCAATATTCTTATGATGATCTGAATTGGAGTGATTTTGATAATGCAAACTCGCTGACTTATTATTTCGTACCAGATGCAAGTATGTATGTGCGTTTACAAATCTATGATACAAGTTGTATCCCTGAATATTATTATGCCGAGAAACAATATATTGAATTAATACCTCAACCTACAGTAGCAGATGCAGGTTATGATCAGCTCGGAATTATTGGTACTTCAACAGTTTTAGAGGCTAATCAAGCAGAAATAGGTATAGGCTTTTGGACAATTGAAGAAGGGCAGGGTGGAAGCCTTTCAGATCCAAATATTCCAAATGCAACTTTTACTGGCTTGGTTGGCGAATCTTATACTTTAAGTTGGCAAATTTTTAATTCTTGCGGAAGTACTGAAGATTTTGTTAAAATTAGTTTTGTGAGTAATTTTATTTGCGGACAAAATATTGTTGACAGTAGAGATGGACAAACTTATCCAACAGTTTCTATAGGTGGAAAATGTTGGCTTGCAAAAAATATGAATATAGGAACAATGGTTTTTGGTACTGAACAACAAACAAATACTGAAACTATTCAAAAATATTGTTATGCAAACGATGAAAATAATTGCAATATTTATGGAGGTTTATATCAATGGAATATGGCAATGCAGTTTTCAACAAGTGAAGGTGTTCAAGGAATTTGTCCAGAAGGTTGGCATATACCAACAGACTACGAATTTAAACAATTGGAATTAGCTCTAAGTATGCCAAGTGGGGAAGTAGATATTATGAATAGTTTTAGAGGACATGCTCAAAATGTTGGTGGTCAAATGAAACAAGGTGGCGGTTCAGGATTCGAAGCATTATTTGCTGGAGCAAGAAACGGAGGTGGAGGATTTATGTTTTTGCAAGGTTCGGGTTCTACTGAGTTTACATATTTTTGGACTAGCAACCAATGTGGCGAAGGTAGTGAATGTACTGCAAATTATGACGAAATGTATGCTATAAGAAGATGCCTAAACAATGGAAATCAAGGTTCTGGAAGATTTGATACTTTTCCTAAAACATATGGCTATTCTATAAGATGTGTAAAGAATAATTAATGGTAAATTAAAATCTAAATATTATGAAGTCTATAAAAATTTTACTTTTTGTTTTAATTGGAAGTTTAAGTTTTGCTTTTTTTGCTTGTGATACTGACGAACCAGAACCACAGCCAGAACCACAACCAGTAATTGAATTAGAATTTATATCACTAACTTCTGATAAAGAGATTTTATATGGTGGCGAAACTGCAACTATTACTGCCGAAGCGCGTGGCGAAGAATTGGTTTATCAATGGACGGCTTCAGCAGGCTCGATTGTTGGCTCTGGAAAAACTGTTACATACACGCCAGCACCTTGTATCACAGGAGAAAATACTATAACTTGCAAAATTACAGATAAATATAAGGAATCGTTGACGAAAAAAATAATTATTACCGTAGAGTAATGAAAAATAAGTTTATTGTATTTTTTTTGTTTTTTGGATTATTAGCGTTTAGCAATTTTGAAGCTAATGCACAATGTTTTGCATCACCAGGAAATCCAGTTGCAGGAAGTGCTAATGTAGGAGTTCTGCATCCAAGAATTTTTAGATTAGTGCTTTTCCATAAATTTTCATATTCCGATTCTTATTACAGCGGTTCAAAGTTTAATGAGTATGATTTTCCTGCAGCAATAAAAAATGCAAATTATAATTATACAGGCATGAGCTTGGCTTATGGACTAAAGCCAAAACTGAGCTTGGAATTAGATTTGGGATATTTTATAAATAAAACTCAAAATTATAGATATATCGATTATCAACTTAAAGGCTATGGCTTGTCAAATATTGGGTTAACAGCAAAATACAATATTTATAAAAATCCTGTAAAAATGCTCGAAGTTACTGTTGGCGGGGGACTTAAAGCACCATTTAGATTAGAGCCGCAAGTGGTAAACGGTGTTAGACTAGATGTGGACGTGCAACCTTCAACAGGAAATTTTGGCTTTAATTTGCAAGCCCTGTTTGTTAAAGAATTTGAAAATATAAGCACAAGACTTATTGTGCTTTCTCGCTATGACAATAATTTTACAGAAAATAGAATGGGATATAAATTTGGAGATGCTTTTTCAAATTCAATTTTTATTTCTAAACACCTTGCAAATAAATACACAGAACTAACAAAAGATATTACAATTATTTGCCAGTTTAGGCATGAATACAAAAAAGTTAATCATTTGAATGGAAAAGTAGTAAAAGCATCGGGAAGTAATATCCTTTACATTGCACCGCAAATAAATTATAATTTTAAAATGGTGTGGAATTTTTCCTTTATTTTTGAAAAACCAATTTATCATTATTACAACGAAACACAACTCGGCAACAAATATTCACTTTTGCTAAGTATTACAAAAGATATTGGATATAAAATAAAGATGTAGGTAATTATTTGATTTTGAGCGAGTTGAAAATCCTTATAAAATAAAAAACCCCAACTTTAGTCGGGGCGCTGTGGTGGTACCACCTAGAATCGAACTAGGGACACACGGATTTTCAGTCCGTTGCTCTACCGACTGAGCTATGGTACCTAAATCGGACTGCAAAAATAGAGCAAATTTTTAAATATCCAAAAATTTTAGCAGAAAAAAATAAAAATATTTGCTCAAACTCTGCAATTTGTTGATTTTCAAGTGTAAACTTTTAAAAATTTGTTATGGTTTCTATTATTTTATCAATTTTTGCTTGTAGTTCTTTTGTTTTTTGTGGATATTCTTCTTTGTTTTTAAGCACATCGTGAACAGAAACATAAAATTTGATTTTTGGCTCAGTTCCCGAAGGTCGAATAGTGATTTTTGTGCCATCAACTAGTTCAAATTGCAAAACATTAGATTTTGGAAGAGTTATTTCGTGTTTTGAATCGTTTCGTTTATCTATGCTTATTCTTTTTTCGAAATCGTGAACTAAGGCAATGTCAATACCATTTATTGATTTTGGCATTTGATTTCTGAACTTTTCCATCATTTTTTGAATTTCTTCCAAACCACTTTTGCCAGTTTTTGTTAAAGATTTTAAGCCTTCTAAATAATAACCGAATTTTATATAAATATCAATTAGCAATTCATCTAAAGTGATATTTCTATTTTTTGCCCATGCAGCAACTTCTGCCATAATCATACAAGACATTACAGCATCTTTATCGCGAACAAATTCTCCAGCTAAAAATCCATAGCTTTCTTCGCCACCGCCAATAAAAGTGGTTTTACCATAATTCTTTTCAATTATTTCGGCAATATATTTAAAACCTGTCAAAACATCATAAGATTTTACATTATAATGACTTGCAATTACAGATAATAATTCAGTAGTAACAATGGTTTTAACAATATATTCTTTGCCTTTTTGTTTTCCTTTTTTCTGCCATTCTTCCAAAAGATAATAAATCAAAATAGAAGCAGTTTGATTTCCATTTAAAAGCAAATATTCTCCATTTTTTTGACGCACAACAATTCCTAATCTATCGCCGTCTGGGTCGGTTCCCATAACAATATCCGCTTTAATTTTCTTTGCTTTTTCGATAGCCATGCTCAAAGCAGAAGCTTCTTCGGGATTTGGCGAAGCAACAGTTGGAAAATTGCCATCAGGAATGGCTTGCTCTTCTACAATATTAATATCTGTAAAACCAACTTTTCGCAAAGCCTTTGGCAAAATATCAACAGTAGAACCATGAATAGGAGTGAAGACTATCTTTAAATTAGATTTTTTTATGTCTTCGGGATTTAAAATCAATTCAGAAAGTTTGTTGATATAAGCATTGTCAATGTCTTCGCCAATAATTTCAACATTTATTAAATTATCATCAAATTTAACTTGTGATAAATCTTTGATATTTCTTACTTCGTTGATAATTCCAATGTCGTGAGGATTTATAATTTGTCCGCCATCTTGCCAATAAACTTTATAGCCGTTATACTCTTTTGGGTTGTGAGAAGCTGTAATAACAATTCCCGAATGGCATTGTAAATGTCTTATCGCAAAAGATAGTTCAGGTGTGGGACGCAGACTTCCGAATAAATAAACTTTTATACCATTTGCAGATAAAACAGAAGCAGAAATTTTTGCAAAATAATCTGAATTATTTCTGCAATCAAAGGCTATTGCACATTTTATTTTTGTATTTGGAAAGTTTTTTATCAAATAATTGCTTAAACCTTGAGTTGCCATTCCAACAGTATATTTATTCATTCTGTTGCTACCAACACCCATAATGCCACGCAAGCCGCCTGTGCCAAATTCCAAATCTTTATAAAACGATTCTGTCAAAAGTGCATGGTCCTTGTCTATCATGCGTTGTACTTCTTTACGAGTTTCTGCATCGAAACTTTCGTCTAACCATTTTTTTGCTTTGTTGATTATGTTTTCCATAAATTATTTTTTTGTAAAATTAGTTTTTTTATAAACGATGTGATAAAATTAATGAAAATTTTTAAAACTATGGCTATAAAATAAAAAATAATTGAATTTTTTTAGTCAGATTTCCTCTGCTCGCTCGGATTTTCCCACAACCTGCTCGCTCGGATTTGTAATCCGAGTGTAACATTACCAAGCACTCGGATTGCAAATCCGAGCGAGCGTCATGGCTGTTGGAGAGAGCATCAGGGGTGTTGGAGCGAGCAGGTGTGGCTTGTCCGTAGGACAAAACAAGACTATCAAAGGCTTGTCCGTAGGACAACATGTGATTAACCGTAGGCGCAGCCTGCGGTATTTAGACCCTCAAAAGCCTTGCCCGTAGGGCAACACAACACTTTTAACACTTCAACTACGTTCAGTGCATCGCCTTTAACACTAGTGCATCGCTTTTAACTTTTAACTGAAGTACCCTTGCGGACAAGGAGTAATTGTTCGAATTGGTGCTACAACTATGAAAACTGGAATAGTTTTTTGTCATAACATGAATTTTCTTAGTCATATTTCTGACAAATTGTCATTGTTTTTTAAATTAATTTCAAAAATCTTGAATTTTGTCAGTCATTTAATCATATAAACTTAAAAAAATAGCATTGGCACAACAATTGACTAATTAAGTGTGAAAATAAAATTATTAACTAAAATTTAAAAAGAATAAATATGAGCAAAATTATAGGAATAGATTTAGGGACAACAAACTCATGTGTATCTGTAATGGAAGGAAATGAACCTGTTGTAATAGCGAACAGTGAAGGTCGTAGAACTACGCCATCAATAGTTGGTTTCTTAAAAGACGGAGAACGTAGAGTTGGTGATCCTGCAAAACGTCAGGCGATAACAAATCCCAAAAATACAGTATATTCTATTAAGCGTTTTATGGGTGAGAAGTATGATAAATTAATAGATGAGTACAAACGCGTTCCTTACGACGTAGTAAAAGGGGATAACAATACGCCGAGAATTAAAATTGAAGATAGGCTTTATACGCCACAAGAAATTTCGGCAATTGTTCTTCAAAAAATGAAACAAACAGCTGAAGATTATTTAGGTCAAGATGTTAAGGAAGCTGTAATTACAGTTCCTGCATATTTTGATGATTCTCAACGTCAAGCAACAAAAGAAGCTGGCGAAATTGCAGGCTTAACAGTAAAACGTATTATTAACGAGCCTACTGCTGCTGCTTTAGCTTATGGTTTGGATAAGAAAAATAAAGATATGAAAATTGCTGTTTTCGACTTAGGAGGCGGTACTTTTGATATTTCTATCCTTGAACTTGGTGACGGAGTGTTTGAAGTAAAATCAACAAATGGCGATACTCACCTTGGTGGTGATGATTTTGACCATGTTATTATCGACTGGTTAGCAGCTGAATTTAAAAAAGACGAAGGTCTTGATTTAACAAAAGACCCAATGGCTTTACAAAGACTAAAAGAAGCTGCAGAAAAAGCAAAGATTGAATTGTCAAGTTCTACAAGCACAGAAATCAATCTTCCTTATATTATGCCTGTTGATGGTATTCCAAAGCACTTGGTAAAAACTTTAACTCGTTCAATGTTTGAGCAATTGGCAGATAAATATATAAATGCAACAATTAAACCTTGCGAAAGAGCTTTACAAGATGCTGGACTAACAGTTTCTGATATTGACGAAGTACTTTTAGTAGGTGGTTCAACACGTATTCCAGCTATTCAGCAAAAAGTAGAAGAATTTTTCGGAAAAGCTCCTTCTAAGGGTGTAAATCCTGACGAAGTTGTTGCTATTGGTGCTGCTATCCAAGGTGGTGTGTTGACAGGTGAAGTTACAGACGTGTTATTATTAGATGTTACTCCACTTTCATTAGGAATTGAAACTATGGGTGGCGTTATGACTAAATTGATTGAAGCTAACACAACTATACCTTCTAAGAAAACTGAAACTTTTACCACAGCAGCTGACAATCAGCCATCTGTAGAAATTCATGTGCTACAAGGCGAAAGGTCTATTGCACAGCACAACAAGACTATTGGACGTTTCCACTTAGATGGAATTCCACCAGCACCAAGAGGAGTGCCTCAAATTGAAGTAACTTTCGATATTGATGCAAATGGAATTTTACAAGTTTCGGCAAAAGATAAGGGAACAGGAAAACAACAAAGTATTAGAATTGAAGCGTCATCTGGTTTGTCTGATGATGATATTAAGAGAATGAAAGAAGAAGCTCAAGCTAATGCCGAAGCCGACAAAGCTGCAAAAGAAAGAATTGACAAAATCAATCAAGCAGATTCAATGATTTTCCAAACAGAAAAACAATTGAAAGAATTTGGAGATAAAATTCCTGCCGATAAACGCAAACCAATAGAAGATGCTTTAGAAAAATTACGTCAAGCTCATAAAGACCAAAATATTGACGCTATAGATGCTGCAATGAATGAGCTAAACACAGTTTTCCAAGCTGCTTCTCAAGAAATGTATAATGCACAACAATCGCAAACTAACGCAGGTCCTCAAGATTCAGGAAATGCTGGAAATGCTTCAAATCAACAAACTGGTGGTGATGACGAAGTTACAGATGTGGACTTTGAGGAAGTAAAATAAAATAATGTAAAAACTGAAATAATAAAAAAGCTACCTTTCAAATGAAGGTAGCTTTTTTTATTGTGGTGTTCCGGTTATAATTTAAAATATTCTTGCTTACTCGCATAACCTCGTGTCGGGAATGTTATCCCCGCTCCCTCGGATTTGTAATCCGAGTGTAACATAACCAAGCACTTGGATTACAAATTCGAGCGAGCGTCAGTGGTGTTGGAGCGAGCGTCAGTGGTGTTGGAGCGAGTATCAGTGGCGTTGAAAGAGAGCTGTGTAAGTTGTCCGTGAGGACAAAACAAGACCATCAAAAGTTTGTCCGTAGGACAACATGTGATTAACCGTAGGCGCAGCCTGCGGTATTTAGACCCTCAAAAGCCTTGCCCGTAGGGCAACACAACACTTTTAACACTTAAATTACGTTTAGTATATCATTTTAACAGACTTTATTGTGTCGCCCTTGCGGGCGAGGGAGCTGGAGGGAGCTACACCGCAAGATAAATCTTACGGTTAATCACATGTTGCCCTTGCGGGCAAGACGTAATTGTTCGGCATGGGTGTTGCAACGCCAAAACAGGAGCCTCTTTTAACTTTTAACTTTTAACTTTTTAACTGAATTATTTTAACTGATTTATTTATCAACAAAGTTTTGTTTTTATTACAAAAATTATAATATTTGTAGCTTTAAAATAATTATTAAAGACAATTTTATGAAAAAACTAATTTTCTTACTTTTTTTTACATCAATTTGGGCATTTAGTTTTGCTCAAAATCTCGACCGTATTAGCATGTCTTCTGGCGGTGCGGCAACAGATGAAGTGAATTATGTAATAGGTGAAACATTTAATTTTACTATTGCAGGTGGCGATATAGTTCTTGAAACTGGTTCGCTTGGTAGCGAAAGCAACACAGGTGGAGAAGGTGTTTTTACCATTGTGCAAGAAGTAGCAGTTAATATGCCAATGTATTGCTACCCAAATCCTGTAAGAGATATTTTAACACTTAAAACGAGTTTGAAAACAGGAGTTAAAATTAATTTGCTTATTTACAACAGCAATGGACAAATTGTTTACCAAAAAACACAAGCCAACCAAGATGAGTTGCGTATGAATTTAAGCAATTTAGCTCCCGGTACTTATCATTTGGCAGTTATTGAAGAAGAAACAGAGACAATTAATGCAGTAAAAATAATTAAACAATAATATTATGAGAAATTTATTTACAAAATTTTGTTTTGCGATTTTATTCGCAATTGTGAGTTTATTTGCAGCAAAGACTGCATATTCTCAAGTTCCTGATGCAATAAATTTTCAGGCAATAGCTCGTGATGCAAGTGGTGAAGTTATGGGCAATACGCAAATAATGATACAGCTAACTATTTTAGATGGTTCAGCTGAAGGACCACAAGTTTATCGTGAAATTCGCTCATTGATGACTAATGCTTATGGTTCTTTTGCATTTCAAATGGGTAGAGACCCACATATCAATCAAGGCGAATTTGCAGATATTGATTGGGCAAATGGTGCTAAGTTTATGAAAGTTGATTATGACCCAACTGCAAGTTTAAGCTTTAATTTAACACTTGGCACAATTGAGTTTGTAACAGTTCCTTATGCTTTTACTGCTCGCGATGTTGTTTATATTGATGCTACAGGAGCAGTTAATGGCGATGTTTTAGTTTTTAATGAAGCAACAGGTAAATTTGAACCAGGGCAAGTAAATGCAGCTAATGTTACTTGGGATAATATTGAGGGTAAACCTGATTTTAAAGAAGTAGCAACTACAGGTGATTATGAAGACTTGATAAATACACCTACTTTGTTTAGTGGCAATTACGATGATTTACAAGGTAAACCTGAATTGAATATTGCAAATTGGAATACAGCTTACTCATGGGGTAATCATTCAGGACTTTATAGACCTATAGCTTGGGTTCCTGCTTGGAATGAAGTAACTGATAGACCAACAGACTTAAATGATTTTACTAATAACGCAGGTTATTTAAAAATTGAAACTCAAAATCTTACAAATGTCCTTTCTATAAGTAATAGTGCAAGCTCTCAAAATATTACCGACCTTGCCAACCCTGTAAATGCCCAAGATGCAGCTACAAAATCTTATGTTGACCAATTAATAAGTCTTTTTGAGGCTAATGGTATGGTTGTAGTAGATTTTTCTGCAAGTGCTACAAATATTATGCTTGGCAACTCAGTATCTTTTACCGACAATTCTATTTTAGAGGCTACTCAATGGCAATGGGATTTTGGCGATGGACAAACTTCTACAGAGCAAAATCCTGCTCATATTTATGAGAATGAAGGTACTTACACTGTAACTTTAACTGCGAGTAATGGGATTTTAAGCTCAAGTAAAACTAAAAACGACTATATTGTAGTAACTGATGGTCCAACTTATGGAACATTTACAGATTCTCGAGATGGTTATACTTATCAAACCGTACATATTGGTTCTCAAACATGGATGGCAGAGAACCTTGCTTATAAACCTTCAAGTGGAAATTATTGGGCTTATAATAATGACGATTCATATATTGCAACATATGGTTATTTATATGATTGGAACACTGCTATGAACGGAGCAACAAGTAGTAATGAAAATCCGAGTGGTGTACAAGGTATATGTCCTGCAGGCTGGCATTTGCCAAGCGATGCAGAATGGCAACAGCTTGAGATGTATCTTGGAATGTCACCAGAGCAAGCAAATGAGGCAGGTTGGCGAGGTAATGATGAAGGGGGAAAACTTAAAGAAGCAGGATGTGATCATTGGCAAAGTCCAAATGAAGGTGCTAATAATGAATCTGGCTTTACAGCTCTTCCAGGTGGCTACTACCTCAATGGTTATTTCTTCAGTATTGGAAACTACGGTTATTGGTGGAGTGCTACCGAGTATGATACCGATAATGCATGGTACAGGAGTCTGCGCTACGGTTACAGTAGTGTTATTAGGTTCTACGATACCAAGAGTCTCGGCTTTTCTGTTCGCTGTGTAAGGGACAATTAGTTAAAAGTTTTTAAAGTTTTTAAAGTTCATAAAGTTATTTGAATATCGGGTGTCGAGCGAAATTGGGATGCCGAAATTCTTTGGACACTTCAACTACGTTAAGTGCATCGCTTTTAACTTTTGTGCTCTTTTGTGTCTTTTGTGGTTTAAAACTAACCCATGCAAGTAGAGTGAGCTTGCGAACTCTGCGAAGCAATAGACGCGTCAGCCATTTTACCTTCGGTGAGCTCGTAAACTCGGTTCAACTTTCAACTTTCAACTTTCAACTTTTAACTGATTAGGTGTTAACATGAAAAAAATATACATTATACTGCTTGCTTTAGTTTTCTTTGCAGCATGCAAACGCGATAAAGGCGTTGATTTTCGTCAAGAAATGCGTAAGTTTGTTATTGAGATTAGTCAATATGCTAAGCAGCGTAATTCTAATTTTGTTGTTATTCCTCAAAATGGTGTTGAGCTTGTAAAAATGGGAGACGAAGGTACTGAAGTTTTGGCAAGTGAGTATTTAGCTGCTATTGATGGACATGGTCAGGAATCTCTTTTTTATGGCTATGATAAAGATGATATTGCCACTCCTGCAAATGAAAGCGATTATTTAAAATCTTATTTGAATAGCTCTAAGGCTCTTGGCAAGATCATTTTAGTAACAGATTATTGTTCAACTTCGTCAAAAGTTTCTGATTCTTATTCAAAAAATTCTAATTGTGGTTATGTGTCATTTGCTGCCAATAGTCGCAATTTAAACTGCATACCACCAACACCTGTAATGTATGAAAATGCTGATTCTATTGGAAAGTTAGCAGATGTTAAAAATTTCTTTTATCTGATAAATCCTGAAAATTACGATACAAAATCTGCATTTATTTCAGCTGTTTGTGCTACAAATTATGATGCTTTAATTATGGACTTGTTTTTTCAAGACGGAACAGCTTTTTCGGCTACTGAAATTGAACAATTACGTAAAAAAGCTAATGGAGGCAAACGTCTTGTTATTGCTTATATGTCAATAGGCGAGGCGGAAGATTATCGCTATTATTGGCAGTCATCGTGGAAACCTAACAAACCCAACTGGTTAGACAAAGAAAATCCATCGTGGAAAGGTAATTACAAAGTGCGTTATTGGAACACAGAATGGAAAAATATTATTTATGGAAACGAAAATGCTTATTTAGACCGTATTTTAACTGCTAATTTTGATGGAGTTTATCTTGATATTATAGACGCTTTTGAATATTATGAACGTTAAGCACCTAAGTTTGTAAAGTTAAAAGTTTGAACCGAGTTTACGAGCTCGCTGAAAGCAAAAGTTCATAAAGTAAAGCCGAACCCGAAGGCTACTTTCGACTTTCGACTTTTAACTTTTAACTTTTAACTGATGTGCATTTGAACACTTATAAAACACCTAAGCTTATAAAGTTTAAAGTTCATAAAGTAAAGCCGAACCCGAAGGCTACTTTCGACTTTCGACTTTTAACTTTTAACTTTTAACTGATGCGTTTGTAACCACATCTTAACATCTTTGTAACATTCTGCACACAAAACCTATATATTTTTACAAAATGATAAATAACAGAGAGTTAAGCTGGTTGAGCTTTAATGAAAGAGTTTTGCAAGAAGCTAAAGATGAGTCTGTGCCTTTGTTGCAAAGAATTAGATTTTTGGGTATTTTTTCCAATAATCAAGATGAGTTTCTAAAAGTAAGAGTAGCTAATCTTATTAGAATGGCTTCGCTTAAAGAGTATAAAAAGGTGAAACTTACTGGAGGCTATATTGCTGAAGATTTATTAGAGTTAGTAAATAATAAATTAGCTATTCTACAACAAGAGTTTACTGCTACTTATAACGAGATACTTTTAAAATTACAGGCTCATAATATTTTTGTTATAAACGAGCATGAACTGAATAATGAACAAAAAGAATTTTGTAAAAATTATTATTCAGAAATAATCTCGCCTCGATTGGTGCCTATACTTATCAAGAAAAGCACAAAATTACCTTTTTTTAAAGATGGAAATACCTACCTTGCTGTTCATATGAAAAAGGGTAAAACTTCTAATATTGCAATTGCCGAAATTCCTGTTAGCTCATCTTGTCCGCGTTTTGTAGTTCTTCCCTCTGAAGGAGATAGAAAGGATATAATTTTTACAGATGACATTATTAGGTTGTGTTTAGATGACATATTTTTTATGTTCAATTATGATTCTATCTCTGCTCATGCTTTTAAAATATTAAGAGACGCACAGTTAAATCTTGATGATGACGTGTCTAAAAGTTTTATGGAAAAAATTGAAAAAAGCATCGAGTATAGACAGCACGGCAGACCTATAAGATTGATTTACGACAAAGATATGCCTAAAGAAGTTTTGGATCTTATATCAGTAAAATTTGGTTTTAAGGACAATAAATTTGTGAATGGCACAGGTCGCTATCACCTTATGAAGGATTTAATGAATTTTCCAAAAGTTGACCCAAGTCTTGAAAGCAAAAATCCAAAGCCAATCAATTCAAATCGTGTAAAACATAATTCAAGCATACTTAGTTCAATTAGAGAAAAAGATATTTTGCTCAACTATCCTTATCATACTTTTCATCATTTTATTCAATTTCTTTCAGAGGCAGCTATAGACCAAAAAGTAGAACGAATTTGTATTACTCTTTATCGTACAGCAGAACGTTCAAAAGTAATAAATGCTTTGATTAATGCGGCGAAAAATGGCAAAAAGGTTGTGGTTCTTATTGAGTTAATGGCTCGTTTTGATGAAGAACAAAATGTGGAAAATATTGCACTTTTACAAAAGGAAGGAGTTAAAGTAATTCTGAGTATTGAAGGACTGAAAGTGCATAGTAAGTTAGTTTTGGTAGAAAGGCGAGAAGGTTCTCAAACAAAAGGTTATGTATATGTAGGCACAGGTAACTTTAATGAGAAAACAGCTCAGTTATATTCAGATTTTGGACTGTTTACTGCTAACCATCAAATTGCTCAAGATGCTAGAGAAGTATTTGAATTTTTGGAAAACACGCATAAAAAATTTACTTCTAAGCAATTGCTTGTATCTCCGTACTTTATGCGAAATAAGTTTGCCAATGATATAGAAAAAGAAATTTCTTTTGCAAAAAAAGGGAAAAAGGCTTACATTTACGCGAAATTTAATAGCTTGACAGACGAAAAAATGATAAAACTCTTATATAAAGCCAGCAAAGCAGGAGTGAAGATAAAGCTTATAATAAGAGGAGCTTGTTGTCTTGTGCCTCAGATTAAAAACTTGAGCGAAAATATTGAGGTGATTAGTATTGTAGATAAGTATTTGGAACATGCTAGAATGGTTATTTTCGGAAATGGAGGTGATGAGAAAACTTATATCCTAAGTGCCGATTGGATGACAAGAAATTTAGACAGAAGGGTAGAGGTAGGAATTCCTATAATAGACAAGTCGATACAAAAAACTCTAAAAGATGTTTTTAAAATACAATGGAGCGACAATGTTAAGGCAAGGCTTACTGATAGTGATGGAGTAAACAGTTATGTACAAAGTGATTCTGACATAAAAATACGTTCTCAAGTTGAATTATATAACTATTATTTGGAGAATAATAAATGAAAATAACTACATTAGGAGCAATTGATATTGGTTCAAACGCCATACGTTTATTAGTTAAAAATATAGAAGATTACACTACTCGTAAAGAATTTAAAAAAGTTGCTTTTATCCGCGTACCTATAAGATTGGGAAGTGATGTTTTTATGTATGGCGAAATTAGCAAAGAAAGGCAAGAAGATTTATTAATGGCAATGAAGAGCTTTTCGCTACTTATGAAAGTTTACAATGTAAGTAAATATAGAGCTTGTGCAACTTCGGCAATGAGAGAAGCCAAAAATTCAAAAAAAATTATAGAAAATATCAAAAAAACATGTGATATTGATGTCGAAATCATTAGTGGCTTAGAGGAAGGTGAACTTATTTATGAAGCTGGCGAACCAGATAAATATTTTTCAAGTAAGGATAGCTATATTTATGTTGACGTTGGAGGTGGTAGTACAGAGATTATTGTTTATAATAATTTTCAAAAAGCATGTACCAACACTTTTAAATTAGGTACTGTTAGAATGCTTAATGCTGCAACTCCAATTAGCGAAATAGCAGACTTTATTCAATATCTTCAAAAAATAAAATCAAAATATCATCCAATTGGGATAATAGGTTCGGGTGGAAATATAAATAAGGTTCATAGTATGCTGTCTAAAAGATATAGCGAGTGCATGACCTATAAAGAACTTAATGAACTTTATGAAACACTTAAAGAACAAAGTGTTGACGAAAGAATAGAAAATTTTAAACTAAATCCCAATAGAGCAGACGTTATCGTTCCTGCTTTGGAAATATTTACAACAATATGCAAAACTGCAAATATCAAAAAAGTTGTTGCACCGCGAATAGGATTAGCAGACGGAATTATACATCATTTAGAGCAGAGTTTAGACAGTTAAAAGTTAAAAGTTAAAAGTTAAAAGAGGCTGACGCATTATCAGTTAAAAGGTAAAAGTTAAAAGTTAAAAGAGGCTGACGCGTCTATTGCTTCGCAGAGTTCGCAAGCTCACTCTGCAAAGCCAAATCCAAGCGAGCAAAGCGAGCAAACAATTCTTAATTCTTCAATTCTTAATTCTTCCCGACTTGTCCGCCCTCTTATTTTGCAAAAACATAACCACTGAGTATCAATGAGTTACGCTCAAGAAATGTCGAATTTGTCGCACTAAGGCTGTTTTTTAGCTTCTAATTTACATGTAAAAAATTTGATTTTTTTGAAATGAATTTGATCTTATAAAAAAGAGTAAAATCAATAATAAAAACCAAGCTGAGCTAAACTCCTGTAAGATAGATACTTAGGTTAAAATATTATTTTGCTAAATTAAATTAAGGTATGACTAATTTGGAAAACTATTATGGAACAGCAAGATAAACTTAATAAAATTGTGAATACTTTTAAAAATATTAAAAGCTATTTACAAACATAACTTAATTTTATTTAAACGAAAAGCCTGTTATACTGTATGATTTGCTACTTTATGGCATTTGTTCAATTAAAATAAGGTCAATAATGGACGATAAATTCAAAAAAAGTAGTAGTTGAATACAAAAACGCCACAAATGCCAGAAAATCAACGAGAAAACTAAATGAAATATTAGAATTAGTACTAAATCAAGGGTAGA